>Ga0255047_10000185_pt1 | contig 45905 bp, 57 predicted proteins | sample JV7_2_1_MG_FD_183640 | JGI IMG/M metagenome (GOLD analysis project Ga0255047, IMG submission 183640) | Seawater microbial communities from Jervis Inlet, British Columbia, Canada - JV7_2_1 | ecosystem: Environmental > Aquatic > Marine > Inlet | place: Canada: British Columbia | collected 2016-10-06
GACCCCGACCGCGACCCCGACCACGACCACGACCACGACCACGACCCGGGGTGCTCGTGCCCGGCCCTCGCCACCGCGCCGTTCACTTCGCCTCGGACGGGAGGTCACCCACCCAGGGGCCCGCGTCCACGACGGTCCCGAGGCCCACGATCTGGCCGTCTCCGCGAGGCTCGACCTCATCTAGCGCGTCGATGGACACCGCGAGGTGAAACCGACCCGTGTCTGCGATCCATGCCGCAGTATCGAGCACGAGGAAGTCGCCCACGATCTCGCGCACACGGCCCGTCCATGCGTGTGTCACGGTGCGGATCAGGTACGCCTGCCCGACTTGGAACGGGCACGGCTTCGACTCGTGCCCACCCAGTAGTGACGCAATCTGTCGCGCCTGCCCGATGGTCATGTCTTCGATGTTCATCTCACTCTCCTTGTTGTTGGTCATGCTTCCCCCTTCCCGGCATCGGCTTCGTAGACCGCCACGCACTCGTCACAGTCGCACTCGCACGGGTCGGCGTCGTCGTAGATGCTGCACCCCTTGGCGCTCTCGATCCCTTCGTAGAACTGCGCCGCATACCCCCGCTTCACGTAGGGGCAGATCGGCGCGTGGTGGTCGCAGCGGTCCTTCCATGCGTCGAACCCTCTGAGCCACGCCCGCGTCTTGCGAGCCCACCGACGCCCGTGGGGGCCGTGTGCGTTGACGCCGTGGCCGGGCATCCACACATCGGAGGTGCTTCGCCCTGTGCCGTCCACCTTGTCGGTGATGGTCGGGCGTCGTCGCATCCCGCTGCGGACTCTGCTGCGCGGGGCTGCCATCAGGGGCTCCCCTTCCCGGCCTCGGCCACCGCGTCGGGCTGGGGGTTGAAGTAGGGCTGCTTGATCTTGAGCGCCTTGTCGCACTCCTCGACGCACCAGCGCGGAACGTGGAGTACGGTCGCATGGTCCTGTACGGGTTCGGCGTGCTCTATGACGAGAGCGCAGGCGCGCCCCTCGGCCGCGCGGTCCTCGAAGGGGATAACCTCTGCGGCGAGCAGTTCGTACTTGCGCTGCCAGTCCGACTTGGGCGGCGCGTCGGGGACCCCCGGGGCGAGGGCTGCGCGAATCTTGGATAGCGCGTCGTCCATCGCGGCGTAGTCTCCGTTGGTCTGGTATTCCGTTTTGTCGTGGACCTCTAGCGCGGCACGAAGCGCCCTGTCGATCTTCTCACTTCGGCTGCTCATCGTCGGCCTCCTCCCTCGCGTCCCACACCCACTCTGTGCGTCCGTCAAGCGCCTCACGCGCCATTAACTCAAGTTGCTTTGACTGTGCGTCTCTGGCTGCGGCCCTGGCTGCGTCCCAGGCTGCGGCCCAGGATGCGTCTCTGGCTGCGTCCCAGGCTGCGGCCCTGGCTGCGTCCCTGGCTGCGGCCCTGGCTGCGGCCCTAGCTGCGTCCCTGGCTGCGGCCCTGGCTGCGTCCCTGGCTGCGTCCCTGGCTGCGTCCATGGCTGCGTCCATGGCTGCGTCCCAGGCTGCGGCCCAGGCTGCGGCCCTGGCTGCGTCCCAGGCTGCGTCCATGGCTGCGGCCCTCTTGGGCTCGTCGCCCGTCTCCAGGTATTCGCGCACAACCTGCGGCATGTCCCAAAGACTTGCTACTTCCAGCGCGCACCATCGCGCGAACGCGCGCAGCGTGTCCGTTGCGTCCGCGCGCCAAAGGATTGTGCGCTCACAGCACACGAGCTTGTCGCTCTCGCGCAAGATATCGCCGCTGCACTCGACGCGGCAGATGATTGGTCCCGGCGCGAACATCAGCGCGTCACGCGCTTTCTCGCTTGCGTGCAGCCCGGAAACGCACAACTCGAGGGCGCCCTCGTGAATCAGCGGGACGCCGTTCTCTGGCGGGGCGTCGCCGTTGCGTAGGAGTCCCTTCTCGTCGAGGAAGTGCCAGGCGAGGCTCACGGCTTCACCCCCGTCTTCTCCGCGTTGGCGATCGCGGCGCGGGCGTACACCGCGTCGACTTCCAGGCAGTAGGCAACGAGCGCCGTGATAGCACGGGAGTAGGTGTTTTGGTTTTCGGGCTCGTGCTTCTTGCACAACTCCTTTACGAGCTGCTCGTTCCAGTCAGATAGCGAGAACTCCTCGCACCCATACCGCAACCGTGGCTCGCCAACCTCGCGAGCGACCAGATTCCACGAGTAGCGCAGGAGCCAACCACCTTGCGCATATCGCAGCCCTTTGGCGTCCGCGAGGTTGGCACCCGCGAGGTTGGCGCGCGCGAGGGTGGCGCCCGCGAGGGTGGCGTCCGCGAGGTTGGCGCGCTCGAGGTTGGCACCCGCGAGGTTGGCGTCCGCGAGGTTGGCGTCCGCGAGGTTGGCGCGCTCGAGGTTGGCGCGCGCGAGGGTGGCGCCCGCGAGGTTGGCGCGCGCGAGGTTGGCGCGCGCGAGGTAGGCGTCCGCGAGGTTGGCGCCCGCGAGGTTGGCGCGCGCCGCTACCGCCTGGTCGAGTGCCTCGCGCAACGAGGCGGCGTTGCCGGACCAAAGTTCGGCCCCGACGGTGGATTCGATGATGTAGGGGCTCACGGCTTCACCTCCGTCTTCTTCGCGTTGACGATCACGGCGCGGGCTGCAGCAACGTGCTTCCCGACGGTCATGTAGTTACGCCAGTCGGGCCTCCCGTGCTTACGTCCCCACTGCGGGTGCGTGTGGTCGGCTCGCGCTTTCAGCCATTCGCCCCAATGCTCCGCGAACGGCCGCAGCGCCACCAGCAACTCGTCGCGCTGAGCGCGCAAGTCTTTCCAGTCAGATAGAGATCCCTGAAGACCCTCTTGCCGCAGCCGCTCAACCTCCTTCTCCAGCTCGTCGCGCTGGGCGCGCAGGACGCTTATCGCCTGCTCCACGTCTTCGACACTCGGCTCCTCTTCAATCAGCCCGAGGTAGCCGCAGACATGTGACCAGTTTTCTTCCAGCTCAGCGATGCGCTCTGGCGCCTCGTCGGCGGCGTCATGGCAGGGATCGGGACAAGCGTCACTCCCCAGAAAGACTTCGTCGTCGCCCTGCTCTTCAACCACAACGCCAATCCGCTCACTCGGCCGTCGTCCGCAGGTGGGGCAGGTCACAGCACCACCCTCACCACGAACGCCCAGACCATAATCACAACGAACACCATCAGGCCCAGCAGGAACAGGCCCGCCTGGATCGCGGTGCCAGACATGACCGGGGGGTGGTCGAGTTCGGCGATCAGCCGGTCGAGGTCTTCGTCACTCAGCCGGTACGGGTTCTTGTAATCGGCGCGCTTCATCAGATCGCCCCCTGATCGCGCAGGCTCGTGTGCTCGCTGCTGCCCAGGATGTTGCAAGAGGGGCAGTAGTTCATGTCGTTCTCCTTGTTGGTGTTGGTAGCCCCAGTTGTTGACCCCCGAGGCGCGGGGTGTGCGGGTCGCTGAACGGGTGGGCGGCGGCCCTTCCTGGTTGAGGGCGGGGGAGGCGAGTTTTCAAGCTCCTCCCCCGGGCCGTCGCCCACCCTACCAACAAGAGTCACCCGGAGACGCTGCGCACCCGGCCGCGGTATTGCATGCCGGTGATGCGGTCGAGTCGGACTCTGTGCTTGGCGCCCCGGTAGCGTGCCGAGGCTGTCTTGCCGTCGGTGCTGGGGTCTATGTCCTGCACCGTGGCGTCGTACTTCCTGAGCGTGCGCACGAGCCCCACGCGGAGCCCTGTGCGGCGACCGTGTCCGAAGTAGACGACGATCGCGCCGACCTTCACGGCGGGCCTCACGGTGTCACCTTCTCGCCGTGCACGAACGAGGCGTCGATCGCGGCCGTCACGTACACGTCGAGGGACACGCGGTCAGACAGGTTGCGCGTGGTGCACGCATTACCATCGGGGTCGATGTCCACCTTGTAGTACGAGAACCCGGGTCCGTCGTCCACGTTGACGACGCGATGGGTGATGGTGGCGTCTGGGTAGTGGCCCCGAAGCCTCTTGAGTTGGTATTCCGCGGAGGCGCCGCTCATCCCACACCCCCTTTCACAGGGACGGGCGGGAGGAAGCGGCGGGCGCGCAAGTGGCGCTCGATGACCTCGGCGCGCTTGCCGGGGCAGTCGATGTAGATCGCGATCCCGTCGTCGCCGCAGTTGACGATGGACAGGTCGCAGCTGAGGTCGGCGTTCGAGTTGGAGAGGCGTACCTCGCCGGTGCCGAACTTCCACGCCTTCCATGAGCCGTCGTTGTGGAAGGCCTCCACGAGGCTCTGGGCGATGCAGTCGAGCACCGCCCCGTTCAGCATGTTCCGCTGCAGGACTCGAGGCATGTTGTTCTCCTTGTTGGTGTTGGCTGCTCCCGGTGTTGACCCCCCGGGGGCTTGGGGTGTAAGCGCCTGCCGCATAGAGAGGCTCACGCGCGACTCCAGACCTTGACGCGCGGCCCTAAGCTATGGGCAGGCTCACCCGCATGGTTGAGTCTGGGGCATGCGAGGTGTACGACGGGGGCAGCGATGGTCCGCGCCCCCGGTGTTTCAGTCTTCTCCCCGTCTATGGTGGGTGACCCCTCGGGGCTTCGGCTCGGTGTGTTGCCTCGCCCCGCGGCGACTGTGCGCCCAGACCATCACCGGCCCGGTCTCGCGTTCACGTTGTCAACTCCCTTAGTATATTACTTAGGATCCTAGGTAGATATAGGCACATACCCTAGGCATTGGTAAGCCCTCGGTAAGATCATGGCCTCCTCACCTACGTCGCGCACGCTTGAGCTTCTCCGGGACACGGGGTGGGTGGCTGACGTGGTGGAGCGCTGGGTGCCCAAGACGCGGGTGCGGCGCGACCTGTACGGGGTGATCGACGTGCTGGCGTTCCACGTGGAACACTCTCGGATCCTGGGCGTCCAGGCGACCTCGGGGCCCAACGGCGCGGCCCGCACCACGAAGATCCTGAAGGAGCCCAGGGCGCGCGGGTGGCTCCGGGCCGGCGGTGAGTTGGAGGTCTGGGCCTGGAGGCGGTACGTGCAGCCTGACGCGTCTCCTGGCTCCACAGGAGCTCTCTGGCGGCCGCGGGTCACGACGATCACCCTTGACAGCGACTGGTCACTTCCTGGCATGATATGAGCGGGGAGGAGGAGCCCCTGGTAACCAAGCGGAGCATCCCCATGCGTTGTCGTCTCCTGGGAGCCCTTCTCCCCGTTCTCCTCGCCTCGTGCCCCTCCCTGTCGGAGGCTGTCCGCGTGCAGGCGCTGGTCGGCGCCCCAGGTGACCCGAGCGGGTTCATCCGCGCGACGACGGACGAGGCCCTGGTGGGCGGCAAGGCAGCGGCCAGCGCGCAGCTCGTCGTGGTCGCGGCGGGCAACACGGGGACCACGATCCCGGTCTGGGCCTACGCGGTTGAGGGCGGGCGTGTGAGGTACGTCGACCGCTCGGAGGACATCGACGAGACCACCGACTGGGGCGACCCGATCCACCCGGGCGCGGCGCGGCTCTTCGAACCAGGCGAGGCCGAGGCGCTCGGGATCACTTTCCGCGAGACGGCACCGGAGTAGACGATGGACGAGATCAGAACGAGCGGCGTGTGCATGAGCGCGCGCAAGCGTCGGTACGGACGCACCCAGCGGGTGATGAACCTCCGCAAGCGGCAGGGGGCCGAATATGCTACAGAAGCCACCGAAGAAGGGGTCGACGCCCCGGCCGTCCAGGCCGAAGCCGAAGCCGAAGACCAGGAAGCCGAAACCCAAGAAGGGGGGCTACTAGCCCGCGCACGAGCGCTGTTCGGCGGAGAAGGAGAAGCAGATGCAGCACCGCAGGACCCGGAGAGTCCAGACGGTCGAGGTGACGCGCGTCGTCGATGAGGACGGCGCCGTCCGGTTCATCGTCTCACGAGCTCCGTGCACGCCGGACGAGGTCGTCTGGTACTGCGCGAACCTCGACGACGCCACGCGCGCGGTCCGAGCCTGGCTCGAAGTCGGGGACGTTCCCCCGGTCCCGGCTCTGCGGGCTGTCGAGGTGTGGACGTGAGCGCCCCCACGCGACGCGGATTCATCGGCGCCCTCCTGGGCGGCGCGGCTGCGGCGGTGGTTGCTCCGAAGCTACTGCTCCCTGATCGCGAGCCGATCACGAACAAGAAGACGTTCGTGTACGGCGACGGTCTGCGCCGAGCGGGCCGCTCCCCCTACAACCTGGTAGGGGACACGCTCAACTGCGCCATGGAGCGCATGTTTTCGTTCGAGCCCGCCCCGTACTCGATCCGAGTGTTCATCAACGAGACCGACCCAGCCCCAGGCACCTGGAGCTACAAGTACACCAGCGGCGGTACGCCGGTCGACCTGACCCGCTGGCGGCTCAAGTTCGAGCACGTGGGGTACTACTCCTCGCCCGCCGACGCGGCGTGGGGGATCATCTACAAGACGACCCCGATGATCATGACGCCGCCCTCCGAAACCCACTGGCTCGATTACGCCTCCTACCACAACTACTACCATGCAGCAGACACAGACATCGCCGCCCATCTGCCTTCCCGCCGAGACGCGCCTGTTCCCCGGGGTGGGGAGGGTGCTGGTGAAGCTCGACCCCGAGGAGGAGAAGACGCCGGGGGGGATCATCAAGCCGAAGACTGGCGTGTCGGTGACGGGGACGGTGTGCAGCACGGGACCGGGTTTTCTTTCGGTTGACGGCAAGACGCGCTCGGCTGCGGTGTACCACCACGGCGAGCGCGTGCTCTTGGCGCCCTTCGACATAGGCGCGGAGGACATCCGCATCGGTGATGTCGCCTACCGCTTGACGGCGGAGCCGGACATCCTCGGCGTCATGGAAGAGCGCTAGGCCTGTGGGCGTGTGGCCCAGTTGGCTCAGGGCGAGCTCACTCTCCTGGGCGTCGGTGGTGTGGCATGGGGACGAGGCGTGGCTCTTGATGGGGCTGTGTCGCCCCAACCTTGTGACGGACCCGGAGTGGATCATGCAGATCCGGCTGGAGTAACGACATGGTGGGGATGAATGGCGGCGGGCGACGTGCGCACGAGATCACCGAGGCGGACAAGCAGGCGCTCTTCGCGCTCTTGCGTGTCAGCGTGCCGTTGAAGATCGCGTGTCGAGCTCTTGGGATTCACCGGGAGGCGGTGAACTACTGGCTGCGCATGGGGAAGGTGCCGTTCTCCGAGCACGAGAGCTTCCGCCAGGACGTGGAGAAGGCGCAGGCGACGGCGGTGTGCTCGCTCGTGCAGACGGTGGGTTCGCACGCGGGTGAGCACTGGCAGGCGGCGGCGTGGCTGCTTGAGCGTCAGTTCCCCGAGTCGTTCTCGATGGCCCGGTGGGCACGCGACAAGGCGGAGCGCACGCAGCACACGGACGCTCCGATCCTCCTGGGGGAGGAGACGTACCGGAAAGCGTTCAAGAAGCTCGAGATGGAGAACAAGGAGTTGCGCGCGCTGGTGCGGACACAGCAGCAGGCTGTGGGCGACGGGGACGCGGACGATGGAACATCTGATCTTGCTGGTGACTGAGCAGGCCCTGGAGCTCGCGATCGAGCAGGCGGGCCTTCAGTCCGTGGAGGGCGGCAGCGGCGGCGTGTGGATGGTGGTGGCGCTGGTGGTGCTGTTTGGACTCCTGCGTTTTGTGCTCGCTTACAAAGTCAACTCGAAGACGCAGCGGGTGCAGCTGTGAACCGTCGCTCGCTCATCAAGCGCGCGCTGGGTCTGCTGGGTATCGCCGTGGTGGGGAAGGCGAAGCCTGAGGAGGTCGTCGTCTACGAGCTGTACGTGCCGGGTGAGCCGGTGCGGGTGGTCGAGCCCCTGACCGACGAGCAGGTCGCGGCGTTCGAGCAGATCTCCACCGACATCTGTCCCAGATCTGGGACCAGACCTCACCGCGCTCTCAAGAAACGAACTGGAACGCTTGTTCCAGAACTCGGGGGGCTCGTAGGCTCGCGCTGGGCGCGGGGGGGCGCGGCGAAGGGGCGACGGTGAAAGGGCTCTGGTTCAGGTGCTCGGTTCAGGCGTACTCGGTTCGGCGCACTCGGCGACCGAAAGGTCGCTCACCTGAAACCGGGAACAACAAGGCCACCGGGAACCCCCTATATCTCCCAGGTCTGGTCTTCCCAGGGCTGAGACCCAGGGTATCCCCCGACAGGTTCAAGCGCAAAAGGCTTGCACGGGCTTATATAGGTAGTAATCTACTTACGGCCCCCTGCCCAGCTTGACCAGGTACTGCCGGGCGGTAGGGATCTGCCACGAGTGGGACCTGCGAGCTGGGAACCCCCGGGGGGCCACTACCAACACCCAAAGGAGGACTGAGATGCTGAGTCGCCGCAGCCAAGCCATGACCGATCTCGAGCGAGGGCAGGAAGGCGGCAGATGACCCTCAAGCCCTGCTGGCTCTGCGGTGCTCAGGCCATAGAGAACGTGAAACACAACACCGTCACCTGTCTAAACCAGAGCGGAGACAAGCCCTGCGGGGTCATGGTTGTAGGGGATGAGCACACCTCCGCGCACGACAGGTGGAACGCATGACCGCACCCCGAGGCGGCGCCGCGACGCGCGCGGCACTCCGAGACTGGAGAGTCGAGGGAGCGAACACGGTGGGTGTGTGAATCCCACCCTCGGGGACCTAGCCGCGGCCGCGTAGACCCCATGTACCCCCAGAACCCGCGAAACACCGCCATGTTGATGACCACCGCCGAGGTCGCCGAGCACCTGCACATGGCACCCCGCTCCGTCACCAGGCTCGTCGCGCTGGACCTCTTCCCCAGGCCATACCGCATCGGCAGCGCGAACCGATGGGACCCCGTTAGACTGCAACGCTGGCTCGACGACGGCGCACCCACACCCATCCCAAAGGAGCACCAGTGAGACGGCCCGACGATGCAGAGACCATCAAGCGCTCCCTCGACAAGGCCAAGAAGGACACCGCCACCCTCACCGACAAGGAGGCCAGCGAGCTCGTCAAGGACGCCGAGACCAAGCTCGCCGGCAGGCTCATGCCGAACAAGGGGGCCGACCCCTGCCCCGCCTGCAACAAGGAGCTCCGCTTCATGTACAGCCTCCTCTTCCCCTACCTGGAGGTCATGGAGGCAATACACACCGGGGAAGGGATCCCCGCCAGCCACGCGCACGCACAGGTCCAGGTCTGCATGGGCTGCTGGACGGTCCTCCTCGGACCCATGAGGGACTGAACATGGACGAGCCGCGCAAGGTCATCCGCTACCGCGTGCCCGAGGGCCTGGGCGTGTGGGCGGTGTGGTGAGGCGCAAGGCTTGCAGCCCACTCGGCGGCATGGTAGAGCAGTAGAGCCCGAGGAGGGGGTTTGCAGGGGGCAGCACAGGGAGAGGGCAGGAAGCGCGATGGGTGACACAGGCCGTATTCAAGGCCTCCATCGAGGTCGATAACCCCGAGATCCTCCCCACCGTCCTAGAGGCGGTGCTGAACGAACACCCCGAGCTCGTCATCGCCTGGCTCGAGGATCACGTCGACGACGTGGCCAACTGGTTCGTGTCCAACCGGCGCGCGCAGGAGAGAGCCATCTCCTGGATCCGTGACCTGAAGGGCCCGATCCTGAAAGCCCTCCTGCCCGACGACGACGGGGGGGTGCCCTGATGGGCGCTGGCTTCGCGGACCCGCTCCGCTGCAAGTGGCCCCTCATCAAGAGCCGCGAGACCCAGACCGTCATCGTCACCCTGGGCTCCGACGCCTCCACCCAGAACGGCAACCCAGCCACCACACCCCTCGACTTCACCGGGTGGCTTGATACCGCGTTCGCAGGCGCCGTCTACTCAGGCCCCGCGAACACCGGCCAGGAGATCTTCACCTACACCGCCACCATCGAGGGTGCAGCCGCCAACGGACAGCTGCGCGCCACCCTCTCGTCCACCGACACGGGCAAGATCCAGACAGCAGCCATCGCCGCCGGCGAGCTCGACCTCTTCGGGACCGACGCCAACGGGGACCGCAAGAAGCTGATCCACGCCTGGTGGGGCCTCAAGCCGGCGGTGGGGCGATGAGGGCCCTACTCCTCCTGCTCCTGCTCGGCTGCACCGCGCCCGACTCCTACACCGTGGGCACCGGCGTCGGTCACTCCGACTTCGAAGGCCGCGACACCGACTTCGACACGGCGGCTGTCACCGCAGGGGTGACCTGGTCACCGGGCGACCGGGCGCGGCACAAGGAGAGCCTGGAGGCGATACGCCGGCTCGAGGTGACAACGGCCACGGGCAACCTGCAGCCCGTCACGGTCAACACAGCGCCCCAGGAGGAAGACGACAGCCTGGTGGACGCGGCGCTCAAGGTGCCCAAGACGATCGACGACGCGATCCTGGTGCTGCTCGGGCTGGGCGCGCTGCTCCTCCTGGTGTGCATCTACGCCCTGGCCAAGCGCTTCGGCGTGCTCGAGAAGGTGCCGGGGCTCCGGAAGAAGGAATAGATGCCCTTCACCGAGAACACCGACACCTGCTACCTCGACGAGCAGGGGGACACCGCGACGTTCAGCTCGGGCGCCCCCTGGTACACAGCCCCCTACACCGTCGACATCACCGAGCACCAGCAGGTCGTCGACCCCATCCCCATCGTGCGCTTCCTGAACTTCTGGTCGAGCAGCCGCTATGACGAGCCGGCCAACCTTCGCCCCGCCCAGGTCATCACCACCGAGCAGCAGGACCCAGCCACCGCAGGCGCCAACGTTCTGGGCCGCAAGGCGTCGGTCTTCCACTACCAGGACAGCCACGCAGCCTTCACCGTCGACGTGGACCTCGGCGTGCCCGTGCCCGCAGGACAGACGCGCACCATCGCCTACACCACAGGCGGCTCAGCCATCTCAGGCACGCACTACTCGATCACCGCAGGAACGTCCCCAATCACGTTCAGCGCAGGGGAGCAGACAAAGCAGATAACCATCGACCCCCTCGCAACGGGGGACTACCACATCGAGCGCCTGCTCACCCTGACGCTGGACGCCGACAACTCGAACGCCCCGCTCCTCGACCCCCTCGGCACCACGGTCGCGTTCTCGGACTCCTCGAACCTGCTGCAGGTGTGGATCCGCACCACCACCAACGCCCCGGTGATCGACTTCAACGTGGCGAGCTCCACCCCAGCCCCAGGGGCGCTCGCCTCCATGACGGTGGATGTGGCCGCGGGGGACGTGGGCACCCACGAGGACGCGCTCGCGATCCATGCCGTCGCTGACGCCACGAGCACAGCCGTCGAGGGGGTGGACTACGACTGGGTGGACGACCCCCAAGGCGGGGCCAGCATCGCCGCCGCGGGGTCCTCGGGCACACTCAGGCTCCAGCTGCGGCCAGGGGCCGTGGCGGGGCGCACGGTGGTGGTCAACCTGCGCCACGAGCTCGACGACCAGTCCCAGGAGAACCTCGCCAGCTGCTCCCCTGACTGGCGCTCCACGGTGACGTACGACGCGATCGGGGAGGAGAACAAGAACTACTCGAGCACACCCGCGGTGGAGCTGCACTCCACGACCAACTTCGGGGACCGCTCGAATATGTCGCTGGGCCCTGGGCCCGCCTTGCCCGGCCACAACCCCTTCAACAACCCGATCCCCACCGATGAGCCCCTGCTCATCACCAAGTCCACCAACGTCAATGACCCGTGGGGGGACCCCGCAATCCACGTCAAGGTGTCACCTGGCGCGAACATGCCGGGGTACATCCGCTGCGACGCCATCGGCAAGCAGCACGGCGGGCGTGACGACATCGTGTCCCAGGTCAGGCTGGCCAACTACTCACGCTTCAGCATCTTCGTGACCCTCGAGCCCGGGGTGACAGCGCCGCGCTTCATCCGCCTGGGGCAGCGTGAGCGTGGCTTCCAGTTCGACACGCCCCAGACGATCAACAACGGCCAGGGGTTCGACTACCACGTGGTGTTCGACCGCGAGTCACCCACCACGCTCACGAGCGTCGCTGCGGTGACGAAGGCGAACGCGTCGACGAGTTACGTGGCCCACGCCACGGGCAACTGGTCTGTCTGGAGTGACCGGCGGCTCACGAGCGACTCGGGCGCGAACCACAACTTCGGCATCACCCCCGAGGACGTGCGCTTCCCTGACGGCACGGTGCGCTCTCTCCTGCGCATCTGGTTCCTGATCCACGTCGACAACGCCACGCTGACCTCGCCGGGCAACGCGACGACGCTGCTGCAGAACCCCATCTGGTGGTCCAACCAGGACGGCGGGGCGAACATCGGCCAGGGGTGGACTGAGCATGCCGCCACCAACTCAACAGCCGGGGTGGACGGCGGGCTGGCGGCGCACTTGAACGAGGGGCTGAACCTCTTCTGGCCGCGCTGGGAACACGGGGCAGCGGTGCTCACCGGCGCGCCCGCAGCAGCCGCAGCCAACTGGTTCCCGCGCCAAGGGATCTTCTGGGAGCCCGTGGGCAACGCGGTCCTCGCAGCCGCCGGCACCAACACCCACACGATCACGATCACCTGATGCCCTTCACGCCCGACTTCACGGTCCACCTCCAGGACGTACGCATCATCCCGACGACGCCCCCGCCGCCGACTGGCACGGGTGTCATCCGGTGGCGCGCGGGCGCCACGCAGGCGATCGAGGGCGGCGTCCGGGTGCAGCTCATCGTCGAGGTGGCCGGTGGCTCCTCAGCCCCCCAGGCCATCGTGGTGCCGATCTCGCCCGGCGGCTCAGGCGTCCAGCACACGCACTACTCGCTCTTCTCCGCCCAGTCGGGTGGGACCAAGCTGTCGTCCCCCACGGTGACGATCGCCCAGGGCGCGGTGTTCGGGGACATGTGGCTCGAGGTGCCAGCAGCGGCGCTCACAGGCGACCTCGAGGCAACGTTCACGGTCGACACCGAGGCCCCGGCCTTCCTGCCCGAGGGGTGGACGATCGAGTCGGACCCCGAGGTGACGACGGTCCAGCTGCTCAACTCGGCCTCGGCGTCGACGGTCGCGTTCAACATCGACCAGTCGAGTGTGGACGAGACGCAGACGACCACGCATCCCATCCAGGTGGACATCAACCCCGCCGGCACAGGCGCCGAGTCGGTGATCGTGTCACGCAACGCCTCGAGCACGGCGGCGCTGACGACGAACTACACCCTCGACCAGACCTTGCCCTGGACGGCGACGTTCGGGGCTGGGGTGACGCGCAGGGTGCTCAACGTGACGCCGGTGCCGAACAACCAGGTGGACGTGCCTCCGCTGAACCTGATCCTGGACCTGGGCACCCCGGTGGGCACGTCGCTGTCGACGACGGCCCCGATCCAGCACACGCTGACGTTCAACGACACGAGCCAGGCGCCGGCCAACAACTCGGTCATCAACTGGGAGAGCCCGTTCCGCTCGGTGTCGGAGCCGGGGACGCTCGGCGCCACCACGGACTACGCGGTGCTCGTGAGCATCGCGCCCGACCCGGTCGAGGTCGTCACAGCAGACATCACCTTGGCCCTCGGCTCAGTGCCGGGCACGGACTTCATCCTGCTCACCTCCCAGATCACCGTGCAACCCGAGGGAGGCGAGCCCCTGCCGGGGGGCGCGCCCACCACGCATCCCGTGAGGTTTCGGGTGGTGGGGAACGGGGTGTTCGAGGCGGCGCGCACGGTGACCCTGACGCTGGGCAACATCGCAGGCGCCACGGCTGGGTCTGACCTCGTGCAGACCATCGAGCTCGTGAGCCTCGACCCCGCGCCTACGGTCGAGTTCACAGAGCCCGTGAGCGCGCAGGCGACGGTGGGCATCAAGGACCTCACGCTCCAGTTCTCGAACCCCTCGGCGATCGAGCAATCGATCGTGTACACGCACGCAGGCACAGGCGCAAACCCTGCGGTGGAGGGCACGAGCTACGAGATCGTCACCCCCTCGCCGATCATCTTCCCGCCCTGGGCCCCAGGTGCGCCGCCGGTGCCAGAGCAGACGCTCCAGTACCGCGTGCTTGATCCCCCTGGGTCGCCGGTGCCTGTGGAGTTGACGTTCAGCCTCGGCGCGCACACAGGCGGCGCGACCAACGGCACCATCGCCACGCACGTGGTCACGATCACAGACCCCGTGGTGCCCATCCCCGAGGGCGCGTTCACCCAGACGACCCTCAACGCGATCGACAACGCGGGGCTGACCTACACGATCAACTACCGCTTCACGGACCCGATCCCCTTCCCCACCCCGGCGACGATCACGTGGGCGGTGGACACGGCGGGGCTCACGAACCCTGCGGCGGGCGGGGATTACGACGTGTCCGTGCCGGTGGCGTCCCCCATCGTGCTCGGGTCCGGGCAGCAGGACCAGCCGTTCACGTTCACGGTGAACAACGTGACGGGGAACAAGGAGTTCCGCATCTCGGTGACAGCGGTCACAGGCGGCGGGGCTCAGGCCGCGACTGCTCAAGAGCTCGTCGTGACCATCGTGGACAACGTGAACGGGGTGGACGGGAACCTGCGTGACCGTGACGGCGTGGCGCTCGCCCCTGAGCGGCAACCGTACGACCTGGCGAACCCGCACTTCCGTATCCAGCCGGGCCAGTGGATGCACACGGCCTTCGGCGGTGGGAGCGGGGTGTTCACAGCCGACGCCAACCCCCTCACGGCTCCGTTCAGGCTGCAGGGCGGCAACACGCTGACGGCGACGGAGCAGGTGTGGCGCGGGCTCAACCCTGGGCCACCGAACGACCCGTGGCAGACGATCGCGCCCGATGGGCCAGCGGCAGGTGCGAACGGCATCCCGCGCACGTACGGGCGTGGGTATGAGCGCAACCCGGTGTTGATCCGTATCGAGGGCTTCGTCGACGAGCCGATCAAGCTCAACGGGGACAACATCAACGGCGCCGACGATGCCAACTGGCGCACGCGCAACATCATCCGCGACATCGTCTTCTACGGACAGACGGGCCCGGCGACCGACCGCATCACGTCCCTGTTCTTCAGCTCAGGTGCGAGCGCTGGGGGCACCTCGCGGCGCTCGGACAACATCCGCCTTGAGAACCTCTCGGTCCGCAAGGTCGGGGGCACGCACCCGGTCGGGGGTGGGTTCTGGTCGAACGATGGGATGCTGAAGCTGTACGGCTGTCGCGTCGAGGGCGAGGCCACGGCGGTGCAGGGGCTTGTGGGGATGAAGTGGGGGACTCACTTCCCGACAGGGATGATGCTCGACGTGCGCAGCACGGAGTACGAGCCCGCGCAAGAGCACTACATCTACCAGAACAACGCCTTCGGCGGGAAGTACGACGAGACGGCGGACCCGACGCTGGGAGAGATCGACGCGCACAACGCGCTGACGTGCATCAACATCACCTCGCGCGCGTGGCGGGCCAACCCCCAGGGCTACTCGTCCAACCTGATAGGGTCGGGGCGCACACACATACAGGTGCGCCAGGACTGGGCCCACCTCGAGTCGGGCGGGGGGGGGTATCCCGTGATCGGGAACCAGCAGATGGGGCGGCTCCTGTACCTGCGGTGCGCGGACATCGGTGACTGCCAGCGGCACTTCTCGGGCGGGGGCGCATGTCTCACCGTCTCGAGCCACGGCGCGGGTGACCCCACGGCCGTGCGGTCCGACATCTACATCAAGGACTGCACGTGCGACGGGCCGTGGGCGATGCTGGACAGCTCCAACACGCCGGTCACTGGGACATCCCAGCACATCAACAAGCGCGCGCTCGAGGTCTGGGCGCCCAAGCCAACGCCGGTGAGCGTGGTGGTGAACGACCAGGACACGTACTCGGCCGAGTCGGCTGGGGTGCCTTCCGGCGCGAACACGAACGGGGTGTATGGCCAGCCGCCGGTGATCATCGACGGGTTCATCATCTCGGGCGCGGTGCCCGATGCGGAGACGAGCTGGAACACGACACGCATCGTGGTGATCGGCGGCGGCGCGCGGTCGATCACGCTGCGCAAGTTTTCGTTCAACATCCTGCCGCAGACGGCAGGGGTGGGGATCGGGATCTGGCTCACCAAGCCCTTCGCGTTCGACTACTGGCGCAACTCGGACATGTGGCACACGCTCGGGTCAGCGCTGGGCGGACCTGGCACGCACCCGCAGATCCCGGCGAACCACTACCCGTTCCTGCAGAACGGCGGGATCACGTGGGACCTGCACGACCCGACGACGGATGTCGCGTACGTGCTCTCAGCAACGAACCTGCTGACGGACTACCCCGGGTGGAACCAGACGAACCCGAGCGGTGTGAACTTCGCGTGGCACGGCCGCAACGCTGGGCCGTGTGACATCACCGGCCCGACCGACCCGGCGGACCCCTCTTGCGTGGTGCTCGACGCGGACCAGATGAACAACGGCGGGGGTGTGGCAGGTGTGCCGTACGACGGCACGGACCCCTCGAGCGCGGCAAACCCCTGGACGAGCCCCTGCTGAACGGAGGCGACATGGCACAGATGACAGCAGCACAGATCGACGTTCTCTGGCACGAAGCCATGAGAGCATTCTCGGGGCGCCGGGACTCCACCCCACCCCCGGACAAGGCTGCCATCCGGGCCTTTCTTGTGCGCGCGGACATCGAGCAGGAGGGTGCCGAACAGGCACTCAATACCTGGGTCAACACCGTAGGAACGCCCGCACAGGTGACGTGGAAGAACGCGAACGTGCCGCTGCTGCGCAGGATGCTCGGCGCTGTAGAAGAGGCGCGGCGCGAGAACGGAACGGCGGTGGCCTGATGGCGAGCGGCGACACACTCCTGGTCTTCACAGCCGAGGGGGCGGGTTTCCCGGCGACCAACCCCGGGACACCGGACACGAGGAACAACCGCCTGGTCCTCGACTTCGACGCGGCGACCGACGAGACGGTCTACTTTCTCGGGATCATGCCCCAGCACTACGCGGGCACCACCGGGGTGACGGTGCACGCGCACACGATGGCCTCGACAGCGACCACGGGCAACTTCATGTTCGAGGTCGGGTTCGACAACTTGGTTGCACAGGACGCGGACTCCGATGGGTTCGCGGCCAACAATGCGAGCGGCGCTCAGGCGACCTCGGGCACGAGCGGCATCCCCTCGATCGACACGATCACGTTCACGGACGGCGCCGACATGGATTCGGTGGCGGCTGGGAACCTCTTCCGGATCCGCTTCATGCGCGATGCGGACAACGCAAGCGACACGATGGCGGGGGACCTCGAGCTGATCGCCCTGGAGATCCGCGAGACGTAGATGGCTTACTCGGGCGATGGCGTAAACGACGGGCTCACAGCCTCCAACCCGTCTGTCCCCTCGGTGGGGACGATGTGCATTCTGTACCAGCAGAACACCACGCCGGCCGACCTTGATGTGATCTGTGCGTTCAGTGACAGCCAGTTCTCGGGCGAGCAGATCCGCTTGTCGAAGGACCACCGTTTCGGCTTCGACTACTCGGCGACCCATGACGGTGTTTCCGCCACGGACTCATCGACGGCGTCCGATGACTTCCCGGTGTGGCACCGCATCATCAGCACCTGGGACACGACCAACATCGACCTGTACTTCGACGGGGTCAACAGCTCGAACACGCACACGGGCGCCATCTCGAACATCAACCGGTTCACGATCGGGTTCTACGAGGCCAACACGGGCGGGGCCGACTTCGACAATGGCTCCTGGGCCGAGTGCGCGTGCTGGAACCGCATTCTGTCGGCCGAGGAGTTGCAGTCCCTCGAGGACACGCTACTCGCCCCGAGTGCATTCCCGCGCGGCCTGATTCACTACTGGCCGTTGATTCGCGGGTTCCAGGACGTTGTTGGCGGGATGGACCTCGCAGAGTTCGCGGGCTCGGGCGTCACGCTGGTTGAGCACCCGCCGGTCACGTATCCGACCAGGCGCACGATAGTCGTACCCGCCGGGGCCCCTCCCGCCGACGTGGGTCACGACTGGCTGCCAGCGCACGTGCGACGCATGTCGAGCCTGTCCGCCGCCCGGCTGCGTGAGCCGCTGCCCCGGCGCCAGGTGCGCCCGCCCGTCCATGGCGTCGCGGCCCCCGACGCTGATGTCAGCTCAGGCTGGCTCTCCGCGCACGTGCAGCGCATGGCTGGACTGCGGCTGCGCATCGAGCGGCCCGCCCGGCCCCGGCGTGTGTCGCGCTACGTCCCGCTCACGGGCCCTGCCCTGCCCGCAGACGCTCGAGTCCCGGGCGTCCTGGAGGCGCTGGTGCGCCGCCTTACTGGGGACCGCGACCGCCTGGCGCGGCCTGCGCGTCCGAGGTGGTTCCGGCGCCACGTCCCGCTCACGGGGATCACAGCGCCCACGACGCCGTCGCACGAGTACCTGGGTGTGATCACGAGGCGCCAGATCATGCGGCGCACGCTCATGCTTCGCCCGCCCCAGCCCAGGCGATTCCACAGACCGTACACGGTGCCAACCGGCATCAAACCCCCGGGCTTCGGCCTGGACTTCCTCGCCGCGCGAATCCTGCGGCCACAGCAACAGCGACTTCTAAGGATGTGACATGGGACGGATCTACACGGCAAGCGTCTCGGTGGCGGTGACCGCCATTCAGGACTTCTTCGAGGTGAACGCCCCGGCTGACGCGGCCGTGGCAATCCACCGCATCTTCATCGGCCAATCGTCAGACGCCGGCGACGCCCAGGCGGAAATGCTCAGGGTGCAGATCTCGCGCTCGACGGGCACCGCGGGCTCGGGCGGCTCGGTGCCCACGGCGCGCCCGCACGAGGTGGGCTCCCCCGCCTACGGTGGCACGGTCGAGGCGAACAACACGACCCAGGCGGGCACCACGACGGTCCTCTTCGAGGAGGCCTTCAACGTGCAGGCGGGGTGGTACTTCGTGCCGACGCCCGAGGAGCGGATCATCATCTCGCCCTCGGGGGTGCTCGTCGTCGAGTTGCCGGCGGCCCCCGCCGACTCCTTGACGATGGAGGGTTCGATCACCTTCGAAGCGATCGGCGGGTAGGTGAAAGCGTGGGTCTATCGCAGGCCGCCGCGGCGCAAGCTCGGCAAGCGGGTGATGACCGTGCCCAAGGCCGCCGCACCCGCTGCCCCGACGCCCGTTCAGGCGGTCGAGGGCGGCGCGGTGCAGGGCCTAGGCCCGCAGTTGCCCGTGCTCTCCTCGTTCACGGGCGCGAAGGCGATGCAGGCGATCACGAGGGCTGACGCCGTGAAAGACGGGATGGTGACGTAATGGGAAGCCTGTCCATCGAAAAGCTGACGGTCGTCGAGGGGCGCTCCGCTGCGCTGCTCGGGCGGTTCAGCAAGCTCGACGGGACCTACCCCGTGCAGGCGGGGGTGATGTCGGTGGTGCTCAAGGTGTTCGACGACACCGGAGCTCTGACGGCGTCCGTCCCCTACTTCCCCGACGACGTGATCTTCAACACGCTCCAGACGGACTCCAAGTGGACCCGTGACCCCACCGGCTACAACCTGCTCCTGCGCGTGATCCCGTCCCAGTTCACGAAGGGTGCAGGGGTGTACGGGTGCGAGGTCGAGGCGGTCATGTTCGACGACTCGGTGGACGACAACCTGGGCCCTGAGATGGAGACGCTCCTGTACGCGGTGAGTGTTGTCTCGAGGAGGGGCGGTTGAGGGAATCGTACGAACCCCGCGGCGCGGTCGCCGAGCTGTTCACCGTCTTCTGCAAGTTGCGGGAGATGGATGAAGTGGAGTTGAGTGAAGCCGAGGTGCCTGAATTGATCATGGACGGTCCCGCTGGCACGGGGAAGTCGTTCGGGTTCGGGCACCTCCTTCATCTCGCATGCAGGCTCTACCCGGGGTGTCGGATCCTCGTGTTCCGCAAGACGCGCGTCTCGCTGAACGAATCGTTCCTCGAGACCTTCGAGGAGAAGATCATCCGCCGCTCCTACCCCTCGTACACGCAGATCCTGCGCGGGCCGCGGCGCATCAACCGCCAATACTACATCTACCCCAACGGGTCGAAGATCGTGCTGGGCGGGATGGATCAGCGCACGCGGCTGTTCTCGACGGAGTACGACATCGCGTATTGCAACGAGTGCACGGAGATCTCCGAGGAGGAGTGGCAGTCCGTTCACCGCGCGCTGCGGAACTACGTGATCCCGTTCCAGATGCTGCTCGGCGACTGCAACCCGGGGCCGCGGCACCACTGGATCCTCAAGCGCATGCAGGACGGGAAGGCGCTGCGCCTGAAGTCGGAGCACGCCGACAACCCGTTCCTGACGGACTCGTCGAAGGGCCAGCGGTACCTGAAGCGGCTGCGCAAGGAGCTGCGTGGCGCGGACTACGAGCGGCTGTACCTGGGCGAGTGGGTCACGAGCGAGGGCGTGATCTACCGCGACTGGGACGAGGACAAGCACATCATCAAGGGCCAGCTCAAGAAGGAGGGCGACAGCTGGGTGCTGCATCCCAAGAAATTCCAGACGATGAAGCGCCCGGTGAAGATGGAGTGGTGCTTCGCCTCCCAGGACTTCGGCGTCGACAACCCCGGCTGCCTCCAGGTGTGGGGGGTCGACCGCGACGAGCGCATGTACCTGCTCGAGGAGGTCTACATGTCCGGCAAGAACGCCAACTGGTGGGCCAAGCGCGCGGCTGAGATGCACACCAAGTACGAGCTCTACCAGATCGTGTGCGACTACGCGGACGCCTCGGCGATCTCGATCTTCAACGACTACATCGTCGAGAAGGACCAGGGGCGCATCGCGATCGGCGCCAACAAGGACGTGATCACGGGTATCAACCAGGTGCTCTCGCGGCTTGAGCCGAACGCGGAGACGGGCGTGCCGGACGTGATGTTGTTCGATGGCGCGCGCAGCCACGATGCCGACCCGAAGCTCCTCGAGCGCAACGCGCCGACGTGCACAGCAGAAGAGTTCCCAGCGTACGTGTGGGAGACGCCCAAGACAGAAGAGACCGCGCGCAAGGACGTGCCCAAGAAGAAGGACGACCACGGGATGGACGCGCTGCGTTACGCGTGCATGTGGGCATGGCAGCGCGATTACACCTTCGAGCCCGCGGACGATTACGCCGTTGGCACCTGGGGGCACAAGCTCGGATTGACGAGGACGAAGTTTGGTGGAATCCCAGCCTGAAATCAAAGACCTCAAGTGGGTCGTGCGCGGCTACTGCCACGTGTGCGGGTTCGAGGATGACCAGCACGTGGAGGCGCAGAGCATCCAGGACGTGCCGAACCCGCTCCTGTGCCGAAATGACGCGTGTCGAGCGATACGCGCGGCGCTGCCCCCTGACGAGCCGAAGCCGAAGACGTTCTACGCGGGCGTCATCGAACGCTGGACAAGCGCGGAGCACCTGAAATGATCAACTGGGATAGCGCGGCAGACGTATACCGGGAGATCGACAACGCAGACAAGTTCAAGCGGACGAAGATCGCGAAGTTCGACGAGCAGATCGAGAAGTACACCGGCCCCTTCTACGACCAGAACCGGGAGCGGTACGACCAGGAGAATTTCGCGTACTCCTATCTCAGTTGGATGTTGCCGCAGATGGTGTTCTCCTCGCCGCGTGTGCGCGTGGGCACCCGGCGCCAGGGGGAGAACGAGAAGCAGGTGGCGCTGGCGATCGAGCACGGGCTCAGCCGCTGGGTCTCGGACGTGAACCTGCGTGACCTCCTGGTCCCGGTGGTGACGGACTCGTTGTTCAACTTCGGGGTGATGCTGGTCACGATGGAGGAGAACGACAAGCTGCGCGGGGTGCAGATCCCCGACGAGATCTACTCGTCCAAGGCGGCGCCGCTCCGGCCCACGGTGCAGCGGGTCTCGCAGGACGACTTCGGCATCGACCCCGCCGCGCGGAGCTGGAGCACGGCGCAGTACAAGTTCCACAAGTGGCGGCGCGTGGTCGAAGACCTGATGGCCGAGGCCGAGCTGGACCCGAAGGCGGGCTGGCACAAGGAGGCCATCGAGGGGATGACCAAGCGCGACGGGTCGGAGAACGCTCCGTTCCAGCGGCCCAACGCGCAGGTCCCCGACCGCGGCGATGTGGAGGCGTGGGAGATCTGGGTGCCGGGGTACCAACTGGAGAAGGACGACGTGCCGTGGGACATGGGGGACGAGGAGCCGACCCCGGAGTACGGGTACAACGGCACGCTGTTCACGCTTGCGGTGCGTGCGAACCGTGAGAAGAAAGACGGCAAGGGCGCGGACAGCGCGTGGATCCGCGACCCGATCCCGTACTTCGGCCCGCCCACTGGGCCGTACACGATGTTCGGCATCTACCCCGTGCCGAACGAGGTGTACCCCCTCGGGCCGATCACGGCGGTGCAGTCCCAGGTGGACGAGCTCAACCGGATCGACCAGGCGATGAGTCAGTCGATGCAGGACTGGAAGCGCCCGCTCGTGTACGACGAGAAGAACCTGAAGATGGCCGCGGCGCTGAAGAACGCGCAGCACAACCAGTACGTGGGGATCCCCGGGTTCAAGCCCGAGGACGTGTTGACCGGCTTCGAGATCGGTGGCGTGACGGAGCAGCAGATCATTGCGCGCAACGACCGGCGCAACGTCCTGTACGGGGTGAGCGGGTTCGACGAGCAGCAGCGTGGGCGTGTGGGTGCTGCGGGTGCGACGGCGACGGCGGTGGCGGAGGCGGCGCAGAACGCCAACGCGCGCGTCGAGTACATCAAGGAGCAGAACCTCAAGAACACGGCGGATGTCATCGAGAAGGTGGCCTGGTACCTGTTCCACGAGGAGGAGGTGGTGTTCCTGATCAACGTGGGCAAGGACATCGGCGTGCCCGGGAAGGACGCATGGTTCCAGGGTGGCGACACGGACCCCGAGAGCGGCACGAGCTTCTACGACCTGGAGCTGTCGATCGAGCCGTACTCGATGGAGCGCACGAACGAGGGGCTGCACCAGCGGCGCGTGCTGGAGATGCACCAGCTCATCATGGGCTCGTTCCAGATGATCATGATGTTCCCCGACGCCTTCCCGTGGTCGGACTGGTTCAACGCGGTGGGCGATGCGATGAACATCCCGGGCGTGGGCGACATGCTGAAGGTGGAGAAGATCCAGGAGGCCGCCACTCGCGGGCTCCAGTCGGGTGACACGCAGGCCCGGCTGTCCGGGGATGCGAAGGGGGTGCCGCAGCTCCAGCTCAATGGCGCCCAGAACGCAGGGCAGATGAACGGCGCGGACATGACGCGCGGGATGTTTGGAGGACGGTGATGCCGACGTACGAATTCGAGAACGAGAACGGTGAGCCCGAGGAGCTCTTCCTGTGGATGTCGGAGGCCCCGCCCCTCGGCGGCACGCTCGAGCACGAGGGGCGCAAGCTGACGCGGGTGATCCACGCGCCGCCCGAGTACAACGTGCAGAAGCCGCTGCACTTCGAGGGCCGCACGATGCCGGCGAAGATGACGCCCGAGGAGCGCGCGGCGACGGGACACCGCCACTGGACGAAAAACGGCATGCCCTTTTTCACGAGTCGCCGGCAGGTGAGTAAGTACCTCGCTAAGGAGGGAGGTACTTACGGGTCCGAGTGGAGCGCCATCAAGCCCTGAGCGGGGGGTGGCGAAGGGGTGGCGTGGGGGTATACCGGAGCGTGAGAGGAGCGTGCAGGCGGTGGAGGAACGAAACCCGAGGTGGTCGTCACGGACGACACAGGAGCGCATCACTGGGCTCTCGTCGCTCGTCACCGACACCTTGACGATCCCCGCTGGCGCCACGTACATGGAGCTCAGTCTCGGCCGCATCACGCCCACCGCCCCGACGGACGACGTGTACATCCAGGCGGGCGGCGCTGGCACCGAGGGTGCGGTGCTCTCAGCCGCCACCCCTGGGATGACGTATGGGTTCGCGCTGAACCCCGACGACCTGCCGACGATCGAGGTGCGTGGGCACACCATCGGCACCGTCGGCGAGATCGACATCGTCTACTTCTACGACTGAGCGCGCATGGTTGACACACCCCGAACGCCCCGCTGGGACACGCGCACGACCACGGCGCAACTGACCAACCTCCAGAGCGACGTGACGGCCACGCCCGAGATCCCCGAGGGGTGCGTAGGCATCCTGTTCGTGCAGGCGACGGCGGTGGTCGCGGCGCCGGACACGGACATCTGGATCACGACGAACGGGGCCGTGGCCGGGACGGGCATCCGGCTCTCAGCGCGCGGCGACAACTTCTACCTGCCGATCAACCCCACGGAGACGACGGGCGCTTCGCCGTGGCCGCCCATCATCGACGTGTGGGGCAATCACTTGACGACGGCGGGGATCTGCAACGTGCTCTTCTTCTTCGAGTAAGCGATGACAGACACCCAGGGAGCACAGGACGTAGCGAACGCCACCGTGGAGGCCGCTGACAAGGCCGGCGCCGCGGAGGACGACAGCATCCTGGCCGACATCCTCGGGGCGCCAGCGGCGTCTGAGCCCGCCCCAGGGCCCGAGGCGGAAGAGGAGGGGGAGCCCGAGCCGGCCCCCAAGGCCAAGGCGAAGGAGCCGGAGGAGGAGGGGGAGGACGACGAGGAAGACGAGTCCTCGAGCGACCCCGACTTCGACGCCGCGTACACCGCGCTGAAGCGCGCGGGGCTCACCGACAAGGCGCTGAAGCGCATGTCGAACACCGAGATCTTGCAGAGCGGCCTGAAAGCGCAGCAGCGCCGGGTCGCGGAAGACAACCTGAACCGCAAGGTTCAGCAGCTCGAAGCCGAGTTGGAGTCCAAGTCGAAACAGGCGGAGTCCGGTGGGAATGCCAGCCAGCCGGATGGCCCCGCTTTTGATTTCGACACCTTGGATGCCCCCCTCGGCGAGCTGTTGGGCGAAGACGGTGCAGGTCTCCTCAAAGGCGCGATGCAGCAGTCGCACTCCAGCCTGGCCTCGCAGATGGCCCCACTCCGCAAGGAGATGGAGTCTGTGAAGGGTCTGGTCGAGCAAATGCTGGTTCGCGCTTCGAGGGAGCGGCTCCGGGAACGGTTTCCGGGGCTCGCTGACGACGACGTATTCAAGGCAGCCATCTATCCCAAGATGGTGGAGTTCGCGAAGACCGGCACCTATGTCGGTGAAGCGGAGCGGTTGATGAAGGAGGCGTACGTCGCCCTCTCCGTTGACGACCCCACGCTGACGATCGTCGACACGTCGAAGGCCAAGAAGTCGTCCCGTCGTAAAGCGACATCGACGGTGCCCTCAACAAACAAACGTTCCACCGCAACGCGTGAGAACGAGGGGGATTGGGAGACAAAGGTAGCGCTCGCCGCCATCAACGGAGACGAGCCCGCGCTAAAGGATCTCTCGAAGCGACCCATGTAACCCGTCGCGTAGCTTGGAGGCTGCGCTGATATGGCTGGCAGTACGCTTGACCAGTTCACCACGTTCTGGAACAGCACCGGTCCGCGGTACCTGACAGGTCCCGAAGAGATCATCAACATGGCGGTGAAGAACACCTACACCATGCCCCGTCTCATGACGGCTCACGGCATGGAGGAGATGATTCAATCCGGCGAGGTGATCCGCGACCGCGTGTTCTTCAAGGTGACGAAGAACTGGAAACGAATCAATCCCGACGCAGAGCTCTCCTACAACAACCCCCAACAGGGTCAGATCTGGACGGTCCCGTGGTGCATCGGCGTCGACCACACCGGCTGGAACAAGTGGGAGTTCTCTCTCAACTCGGACCAGATGCGGCCCGAGTACCTTGCGCACGTTTTCAAGAAGGTGCGCAAGCAGAAGTTCATGGACCTGTACACCGACATCTGCAACTCGATGGATGCGGAGTGCTGGGCCCAGCCGAACGTGACAGAGATGGAGTCGACGACCCAGGGCACGGCCCCGTTCTCGATTCCGGTGTTCATCAACGAGTACGGGAACCAGGGTCCCGGCACGGCCGGCACGGCGATGAACGGGCTTCCGCCCGCCACGCACCCCGGTGGCGCCTGGACCACCAAACAGGGGCTGACCCCTGGCGCGGCCAGCGTCGATGGGAAGTGGGACTGCTACCGCAGAACCTACGACTACGACGCAGGCGGCACCTCGGGCGGGGGGACGACTGGAATCTTCGCGGCCCTGACCGCTGCGTTCCTGAACACCACCTTCGACCGGCTCCCGAAAGAGCCGGCCTACTCGGAGAAGACAACCAGCCCGAACGCGATTCTCACGCAGACGCAGGGTGTGGTGAACTTCGAGCACGCGGTGCGCACGAACCAGGACGAGTTCCGGGGCGTGGGCAAGGTGACCGGCGAGGACCCGGCCTACATGGGGCCGACGTTCCGAGGCATCCCGATCCAGCACATCACCGAGATGGACACGGCGCTCATCTACCCCACGGGGTCGGCGGCGAACAAGGTCACGGCGACGCTGGGAACGTGGGACGGTCGGATCGTGGTCGACGGCGCAGTCGTCGCCAACGCGACCGAGCTGAACTCGGGTCCCAGATACGTGGGCGTGAACGGGAAGTACATGAAATGGGTCTTCCACGGAGGCCAGTACCTCTCCTTCGAGCCGATCATCACCCCCGAGAAGCAACCCTTCAACCGGGTCCAAGTCGTGAGCGTCACGAACAACTTCGTCGCGCGCTCACTCGTGCACCAGTTCATGGTCTACCCCTCCGGCCTTGCGGCCGAAGGCGGCAGCGGCAACCAAATCGTCAACGCCTGATCGAAAGGAGGTACAAGGAATGGTTCAACTAGCAACACACGGGTCCGGCCGAGCCGGCATGCAGACCGTGGTGAACGAGTCCATCATGATCTCGACGAACGCCATCACGGCGGGTGACATTGTCGCGGTGGACGAGGCAAACTTCACGGCCACGACGGGTGCGACGCGCATCTTCGACCGGGTGATCCAGCCCCTCGTTGCAACCACGACACTCGATGTCGGGATGTACGGGGTGGCCATGGCAGACGCTGCGGCCGAGGAAGAGGTGCTCATCCGTTGGTCGGGCAAGTGCCAGGCGCTGCACAACGGCATCTGCACCCTGGAAGATCTCCTGGCGCCGATCACGGCACAGGACTACCTGGACGCGGCCTCCCCCGGTGCGGCGGTGAACGAGAAGATCGTCGCCAAGGCACTGGAGACCACGGCGGGCACGGGCCTGGTCTGGGTCGAGTTCGATGGCCTGGGCGGGTTCGGGCAAGTCAACGCCTGACCCCTGACAACTAGCGCACCCTCGTCCGGCTACATCGCTGGGCGGGGGAGCTTCTCCTCCTTCTTGGGCCCCTCCTCGGTTGGAGCCCTCTCCCTCCGGGGCGGGGCCCTCTATCTCTCATGACGCTAACCCTCGGCAGCTGCGAAACCTACATCCGTAACAGCCTAGGCATCGACAAGCCGGCGTCGCGCTCTGCGCGCTCGATCACCAACGACGCAGGGCGGTTCTGGGTGTCCGCGCACTCCTGGGCCTACCTCGAGAACACCTCGACCACGCTCGACATTACCGGGGGCCAGGACTTCATCCTCCTGCCGCTGGGCATCCGCGAGATCATCTCCATCTACGTCCAGGACGCGTTGACGTACTACGTCCAGGAGGTGACGCAGAAAGAGCTCGACGAGCTGCGCACCTCGGTCATCGCAGCCCAACTCGATCAATATCACTGGGCCATCGAGTCGCGCAGGGTGACCCCGGCGACTGGCGATCCCTACCAACAGTGGGCAATCGGCATATGGCCCACGCGGCAGACCGCGCTCGCTGGCGCCTTTCGCATCCGCTTCAAGCTCGGGTGGGCCGACCTCGTCGACGACTCGGACCCGATCTTCCTGCCCGCGTCGCACGAGGCCATGTTCCTCGAGTTCCTGGACGCCACCGCGCGCGGGTACGAAAAGCCCGGCGATGGCGGGCGCCCGATCCAGCGTATCGAAGCGATCACCCGCTCGGAGACCTTCGCCGACCTCCAGCGACTCGACAGCTCCACGCAGCCTGCTCTTGGGCTCGAGGGGATGGGCGCGGCGAACGAGTCGCGTTACGTCAACATCCCGCGTTGGCGTAGCTTCAACATGACAGGACCCGGGTCGGCGTAATGCCTGGCGGACACGAGGAGGTCTACTTCCCCCTGGGCGGGGTCTCGGAGAACTTCGCGTACTCCAAACAGCCCCCGGGGACGTGCCGGGAGTCGGACAACTTCCGCGGCATCGACTGCAAGACGGGCCGTACTCGCGGGGCGAGCCGCCCCGGGTTCAAGCGTCACGTCGCGGGGACGGCAACGGGCACCGGCAAGATCCAGAACCTTTCGGTCTTCGGGTACGCCTCGAACCTCATCTCGCACACCCTGGCGACCACTACCGACCTGAACTTCGACACGGGCGGCGGCGACGCCACCTTGCTCGAGTGGCAAAAGCAGCTGCCGAACAAGGGGCCCGCGCACGCGGTGCGCGAGGACCGCGCCGGCAACGTCTTCGTCCTGTCCGATGGGGCGGTGTACAAGTTCGGGGCCGATGGCGCTGCCCTCTCCACCATCGTCCTGCCGGCGCGTACGGCCTTCCAGGCCTTGCGGCACGTGGAGGTGCACGACCTGGGCGTGGTGTTCGTCGTGGCCCGGCACCGCCAGCTGGACACCGGGGTCGCGTACGCCTACAGGCTGGTCGAGCGCGACGATGTGCAGTTCTACGAGCTCCTGTGGGAGCAGGACCTGGGCTCGGTGCCGATCGACTTCAGCGCGCGCGGGAGCCTCCTTACGATCCTGATCGAGATCGCCGCGACGGAGACGGAGCCCCGGCAGACGCGCGCGGTGACGTTCTCCTCGATCACGACCTCGGCCCCGATCGTGGTGGGCTCGTTCGTGGTGCCGGTGGGCCCAGCGGGGATGCACCTCGGCCGCGGGGGCGAGCTCTACGTGGCATGCCCCGCGATGATCGGGCGGGTCGTCACCCCCTCTGGCTTCACGGCCATCAACACAGACGCCTCGCCGCACGAGGTCACGTCCACGTCAGCATCGGCCGAGGAGATCTACGCCTGGTGTGACGCCTCTACGCTGCGCCTGGGCGACGGGGAGGCCGTGAGCAGCGTCCCGTTCCGCAGGGAGTGGGCGACCTCTCAGGGCGCCCCGGTGGTGACAGAGATCCACGACGACACCGAGCGCGCGCTCCTGAACCAGCACGGCCTGGGGGACCAGCGCAACCGCTTCGCGCCGGTCTTCGACCTGTCCGCGTTCGGAGAGATGCCCGGGATCCGGTTCAAGCAGAACCACCCCCTGCCCCGGATCCGCCCCGACGTGACGAGGACGTTCACGCCCCCGGCGCAGCTCCCAGGCGGCGGCAGGGGCCCGCAGCAAGTAACCCATGACGTGTACGACAGCTGGGAGGCCATCCCGAACGCGACGACACGGGGGATCTTGACGCGGGGCTTTGAGAACACGAACGCGCGTGAGCTGACGAGCGGGGCGTCGACGTACACGCTCGAGTTCGACCACGAGTATGTGGGGTCGGCGCAGCCCTTGCGCATCACCGGCCAGGGCCTCACCACGCTGCCGAACACCCAGGAGGCGACCAAGACGGACACGAGCTCGGCGCTGCCGAACAGCCGCGCGCTGATCCCCTCGCACACAGACTCCATCTTCATGGTCTCGATGGTGCTCCGGTTCACTCGAGACACAGCGGCGACGGTGGTGCCGCAGATCGTGTTCCAGCACCAGGCCCCAGGGATCCAGATCGCGCTGCTCGCCAACTGCCGTGCGGCGGAGTACGCCGAGCCGGTCGTGGGCAGCACCACCAGCGGGTGGCTGACGTTCATCTACTCGACCGCCGACGACCCACTGACAGCCGGGCGGCGGGTGGAGTACCAGTACGCCCAGACGCGGTGGGACGGGGCGAACAACGAGACGGACGCCATCATCCTGACCTTTATTCACAACTCCGACGCGCGCGAGGCCTTCGTGCGTGTGAACGGGGAGGTGCTGACGGAGTGGGTGGCGAACGCTTCGGGGGCTACGAACGCAGGGGACAGCGTCACGGCGTTCACGAACTTCGGCGGGTACGTGAAGCCCTACCGCTCAGACCTCGACTACCTCGGCGGTGCGTCGGCGTCGGATGTGGCCGCGGGCCTGAACTCCTTCGAAGGCGCGCTGGGCGAGGTGATCACGTACCTGGGCCCGAGCAGCACGGCGACGACGCCACACGACACCGCGTTCGCCCACCAAAACGCCACGACCGACTTGATCACATTCCCGGGCGGCGTGCCCGCGGCCGGGCAGACCTCCTACAGCTACCATCCGACGCTCGTGTCGGCGGCGAACGCGGCGATCTGGCACAAGATCGAGGGCATCCTCGCGCACAAGTGGGGGCTGCGGCACATCCTGCCGAACGGGCTCGGCGGCACGTTCATCGTCAACGCCGTCACGTACAACAATGACCACCCCTTCGGCGGCAACAGCCCGGTGGCGGGGACGCTAGGCACGGGCATCGACTCGGCGACGGAGGCCATTCGCTCGGACGGGCCGATCACGGCCAAGTACGCACCGGACGGCGGGCTGCGCTGGGCGGTGACGGGGCACGGGATGGGGTATGCCGTGACGACGGACCCCGACGGGGACGTGTACACGACAGGGACCTCTCTTCCGGTGGGACACGGTTTCGGCGCGACGGCGGCGTACCAGATGCCCATCCGTGATGGGGCGGACTCAAACGTCATCGCTCGCAAGCTGGTGGAGCTCGGCAACAACGTCGCCGTGAACATCCGCGCCGAGGGCCAGATCGGGTTCACAGACGCCCCGGCGGACGGCGAGAGCTTTGTGCTCACGCTCAGCGGCACGGCGACGACGTTCACCTTCAGAACGACGCCGGGGGTTGGCACGGACATCTTGCGCACCCCAGGGGACGCGAACGCACAGTGTGTCCAGATGGCCGTGACGATGTTCGCCTGGTACAACGGCGCAGGGGGCGGCCAGATCTGGGAGGACGCGATCGTGGCCACGGCGGACGAGCCCTCGGACGCCACGATCCTGCGCGCGAACCACGCCTACTACGCCTCCCCCGTGGGGACGTTCTCGATCGTCTCGGGCGGCGGTCTCACGAACGCGACGATCACCGACTTCGCCACGACAGGGCCCAAGGCCGCCGTGCGTGTCACCGGATCCTGGGAGGCGTGGGAAACGTTCTTCGGGCGCCAGCGTGACAAGGACGTGGCGATCCGCACCGACGCGGACGGGGACCTGTACGTGCCGCTGACGGCGGAGGACCGCATCCTGCAGTTGCGCAAGATCCGGGGCGACTCCACCAACGGGGCGGCTACTGAGGTCTTCGACCTGCGCTTCGACACCACGATCGCAGCGCCGACGCAGTACCGCTACCAGGCGCGCGACGTGGCGTTCGACCCGAGTCTGCCCGTCTACTCGGATTCCACGCTCACCGGGCCCGAGTTCATCTACGTCGCGACGGACGAGTCCCACCCCTCGGGGTTCCCTGCGGACCAGGGACAGGTGGGGCTGCACCCGGTCATTCACAAGGTGCGCATCGTGAAGGCGGCGCGCAACGCGGCCGAGACCTCGGCGCGCCGGTTCGCAGGTGTTGCGGTGCGCAGCGGTAACGTGCAGGCGTTCACGTCATCGGGCGGGTACACGGCCATCACTGGCGGCACGGGGGCATTGGACGCCTCCTCGACGGCGGTCACCTCTGCGGTGATCTTCGGCAAGCTCTACCTGTGCGACCTGATGAAGCAGGTCGTATACGACCCGGCGCAGGGAACGGTTGTCAGCTGGGTTGCGGCGAAGGGGCTTGTGCCCAAGTTGATCCGTGTGCTCGCTCCCTGGCGTGGGCGCCTCGTCGCTGTGCCCGAGACCCAGCCCACCAACTGGTTCATGAGCCGCAACGGGGACCCCGACGACTGGGACGAGAACCCGGACGTGGCGACATCCGAGCAGCCGATCTCCGGGTCGAACCGCCTGTCGATCGGGCGCAACCCTGACATGATCACGGCGCTCGTGCCGTGGCACGTGGGCGGCGGGCAGACCCAACCGCTCCTCCTCGTGGGCGGCGCGCAGTCGGTGCGGTGTTTCATCGGCGACCCGATGGCGGTGGCCCTCGGCGGCTACGGCACGCGCTCCCTGGTGGAGATCTCGACCGAGGTGGGGATCGCGTTCGGGCAGGGCTCGACCACCCAGGACCCCGAGGGCCAGCTCTACTTCGTGGGGTCACGCGGCGGGGTGTTCTACCTGAGCGGGCTGGGGACGCCGCCGATGCGCATCTCGCTGGACAGGATCGAGCGCTCGCTCCAGAGCGTGGACCAGCGCAAGTACCGGGCGACGTTGACGTGGTCGTACGAGGAGGAGGGCATGTACCTGTTGTACCTGCCGGTCGACCAGGACCCGGAGGGCTCGGAGACGACGCCCGACATCGGGCACTGGTTCTGGGACAAGAAGAACAACGCCTGGTGGCCGGTGTCGTTCTCGAACGCGAACCTGCAACCGACGGCGGTGTGCGAGTCGATGGGCGACGTGCAGGCGGAGAACGTGCTGTTGACGGGTTGCGTGGACGGCACGGTCCGCGCGGCAGACAAGGACGCGCTCGACGACGACACGCACCGCATCGACTCCAGCGTGCTGCTCGGGCCGATCTCGAAGGAGGGGTACGAGGTGCACGCGGCGCACTTCCAGGCCGTGCTCGCCACGGGGCAGCACGGGTGCCGGGTGGAGTGCTTCGTGACGGAGTCGCCCGACGCCCCCCTGGGCGCGGCGCGCTGGAACACGCTGCTCGGTCCAGGGCAAAACCCGTTTGTGGCTGCCCATGCGACGGGCAGCTATCTTTGGCTCAGGCTGCGCAACGCTTCGGTGTCGGAGCGGTTCGCGGTCGAAGCGATGTCGATGTACATGGAGGCCACCGGCCCGCGGCTGGTGCGATCGTAGATGGGACTTTTCGACGACCTTTTCGTTGGCAGCAGCCAGCAGGACGCCCAGCGCCTCAACCTGGAGAACCGGGACAGGATCCTGGGCCTCTTCGGGAGCCCGGGTGACCAGGGCGGGGGCTCGCTGTTCGGTGCGCTGAACAGCCAGTTCCAACAGGCGCTGCCGTTCATGCAGCAGGGGATCGAGGACTTCCGCACGAACATCACGGGCGCGATCAACCGCGTGCCGTTCGCGTTCGAGGGCCAGGCCGAGGGGTTCCTTGACCGGGAGCGGCAGCTCTTGTCAGGCATGCGGCAGAGGATGCAGCAGGCGGGCCTGGGCGGCGCCCCAGGCTCTTCGGTGCCGATGACGGGGGACATTTCGCGGCAGACTAACCTGGGGCTGGCAGACCTCAGGGGCCGCCAGGAGGGGCTGATCTCAAGCCTCATGGCACAGCGTGGCACGGGGCTGATGGCCGGCGGCGGCAACCTGGCGCAGATGACACAGCAGCACGGACGGGACATCGGAGGGCTCGGCCAGAACCTCGGCGGCATCCTCGGCAGCTACCAGTTCCAGGGCGGGCCCTCCCCGTTCGCGCAGCTCGCAGGCCCGCTCGGGATGGCAGCGGGTGGGCTGCTCTCGAACTCGGGTCTCTTCGGAGGCTAGGAGGACACCATGCCGAGAATCTTCATCGGGGCGCAGGACAACGTCGGGCAGCTGTTCACGCAGGGGGCGGCGGTGGGTGCGAACATCGCCAACACCGGCTCGATCATCCGATCGCGCAGCGCGGCGGACAAGCGCGCGGAGGCCGCGGCCGACCAGGACGCAGAGCTCTTCGGCAAGGAGCTCCTGCACGTGGAGGCGCAGACGAACCGGCTGAACGCGCTCGCGGCGAAGGCTGGGGCGGAGGCCAAGGAGGCCCAGGCGCTCGCCACCGTGCAGCAGATGCGGGCCCAGGGTGCGGCGTCGCCTGAGATGCAGAAGGCTCGGCTCCAGGCGGAGAAGACCCCCGGGCTGTTCAGCGCGATGTCGCAGATGAGCGTGGGCGCGGGCCTGAAGATGGCGAAGATCCTGGCCGACGAGTTCGACCTCGAGCAGGAGTTCGCAGAGACCCAGGCGCTCGGCAGCGAGATCGCGATGTCGGCCCAGCAGGTGGAGGAGGGGCAGACGGCAGACGCCTCGTCCATGACTCCCGAGGGCCGGCTGAACTTCGCGCTACGGCCGGACCAGGCGAAAGTACTCCTGTCCCGGCTGGAGGCGGGGGAGAACCCCGAGCGGATCGCTCGAGACTTCGCCGAGCTGAAGGGTGTGCACGAGCAGCGGGTGGCGAACTACCGCGCGGGAACGTCACGGCTCGACGCATGGCGCAAGCGGTGGGCGGAGAACACTGACAGCCACTCCTCCGATCCTGTCGCGTACACCAACGCGCCCAAGCTACTCGCCGGGTTCGAGGAGAGCCTGCGCAGCTGGGAGGGGATGGAGAAGATCGACGTGGGGAAGTTCGAGGCGGACGCGGAGTTCATGATCGGCACGGCGCCACAGGTGCGTGCAGAGTTCGGGCGCCTGAGCGAGGAGAACGCAGCCCTGCGCGCCGCGTTCGACTTCCTCGGCTCGCAGGACCCCACGCAGTTCGCCCTTGGGCAGCAGAAGGCGCTACACCCCCCGCAGCAGGCAGCGCAACCGGGCCTGTTCGACTCCCAGGTGGAGAAGCTGGACGCTGCGCTCACGAGCCCCGGCAAAGGGCGCCCGCCCCTGGACAACAGCCCCGAGACGATCGAGGCCAAGGAGGCGCAGCGCGCACGCAACGTCCAGAAGTGGAAGCGTGACGGTGCGCCGCCAGGCAAGAAGGCGCGCGAGGAGTTCTATCGCAAGCGCGGCGAGCCGGTCGAGGCCGCGGGCAACGACAGCATCGCCCCGACAGGCAAGGACAAGGGGCGGCGCGCGCAGGCGGAGCAGGTGAAGAAGAAGAAGAAGATGCGGCAGATCCACGCCCAGGCGCTCGCCACCGTGCAGCAGATGCGGGCCCAGGGTGCGGCGTCGCCTGAAGGGGAGTAGCCCGTGACGGACGTGCTCGTCGATCAGGAGCCGGCGCAAGATCCCGCGCAGGCCGAGGAGGGCCGGCTCAGGCTCGCAGGCAAGCGGCTCACCGCGCTGTACAACCAGGCCCGCGGGGACGAGCGCATGTCGTCCGCTCAACGCGACATCTACATGCTGCGGCAGACGCGCGCGCTGCTCGGCAAGGACGCGAACGCCGAGCAGGGCATCGCGCTGATCAACAAGACGATCAAGTCCTACCCCATGCCGTCCATGTTGCGGATCGCACCAGGGGCCGCCGCGGCGATGGACACCGCCGACCTTGTGCGGCTTCAGATGCTCGGGCCGAAGTTCGACGAGGGCACGGCGACGGACGAAGAGGAAGAGTTCATGCTCGACCTCTACCTCAAGCGCAGCACCGACAAGACGTTCGCACGGGAGGTCGACGAGGGCCTCATGGACATGGTCCCGTTCATGGCGGAGGTCGTGACCTCGCACCTCGGCGTGGGCGTCGCGGCGCACGTGGCGCGCAAGACCGCGGGGAAGCTCCTCGGCAGGGAGATCCGCACCCGGGCCGGGAAGTTCATGCGCAAGCACCTCACCGCGCGGCTCGCGGAGAAGGTCGCCAAGGCCGGGGTCGAGGTGACGATCGGCGACTACATCGTGCAGGAGACGCTGCCGCAACTGCTCGGTGCTGAGGGCGGGCGTGTCACGCTGTCACAGATCCAGCGCAGCATGAAGTGGGGCAAGTTCACCCTGACGGGCGAGGACTACCACAACATGCGGCTGGTGGCCGAGGGGTTCTCGGCCGACTTCGAGGAGGTGGCGATCAACAAGCTCGGCAAGGGGCGCCTCGACATGCTGATCGAGGGGCTCTCCGAGCGCACCGGCCCAGCCATCTCGCCCGTGCTCAGCCGCACCCTTGGGATGCGCGGGCTCTTCGGGCTCGTGTTGCGCAAGACGATGGGCAAGTCGGACCTCGCCTTGCCGGAGGCGCTCCAGCAGGTCTCTCGTGCGGCCTGGTGGGACGGCCCAGGAGGCGAGCTCCTGGAAGAGGTGGAAGGCGACCTCTTGCGCGGGCTGTCCCCCGAGTTGGAGGAGACCGTCGAGGGTGCGGTGCCCCCGCCCTTCGGGACGCGCGCGTGGCGCGACTTCGGGGTGATGGCGGTGATGTTCAGCGTGCCGGCGGTTGCGGGCGCGGCGTTCAGGACCCCGGTGGAGGCGCAGACGCCCGGGGACCTGATCGACGAGGTGACACGGCTCCTCGAAGAGGCTATTGCGGAGAAGGAGGAGGCGGCGCCCGAGGCTTCCCCGGAAGCTGGCAGGCCCGGGGGCCAAGAGCAGGAGCCACAGGATGTCGCCCCCTCCGCTGCTGCCGGCGAGGAGGAAGACTCGCTCGAGGCGTTCGCGCGTTCGATGGAGCTCGAGCAGCCGCTCGAGGAGGTCGAGCCCGAGGGCTCCTTCCGCACAGCGACGAGGGAGCGGCTGGCGGCGGGTGGGATCAACCTGCGCATCGTCCGGGGCGAGGGGCCCCTGGACATGGAGGGGGTGTCGCTGAAGCCTGGCGAGATCCTGGTGGACGAGTCGCTGTCGGACGAGCGGTTCGCCCAGGTGGCGGCGCACGAGGTGGTGCACCACCTGGCGAAGTCGTCGAACGCAACGTTCCAGGAGTTGTACGCAGAGTTCAAGCGCATCGACCCCGCCGGTCTCCAGGAGGGGGAGAACATCTACCGGCAGAAGGTCGGGGAGAAGCGCTGGGCGAAGCTGTCGGCGGCGGTGCAGCGCGAGGAGGGCGCGGCCGTGCAGTCGGAGACGCTCGCGTCGTACCTCGAGTACCTGTCCACGGCCGAGGGGCGGGAGAGCTTCGACCGCATCCTGGACACCCAGCCAGGGCTGATCAGGCGCATCGTGGACGCGATCAGGCGCGTGCTGCGCTCCGCTGGCTACGACGTGGAGACGTGGCAGGAGGGGCTTCTCAGGAAGCTGGGCGACGACCTGGGCGGGATCGACGCCGAGCTCGCCCCGGCGGACGTGAAGAAGAAGGCGGAGATGGCGCGGCTGTACAGCCTGGCCGTGCGCGAGGTGGCGAAGATCAGGGAGCAGGCGCCGGCCCAGGCGGCCAAGGCTGCCCCGAAGGCTGAGGCGCCGGACTACGGCAGCCAGGCGTTCGCCGACGAAGCGCCGGGGCCCGAGGCGAGCCCGGTGCGCAAGAAGAAGGCGGCGAAGAAGAAGCCCAAGGCCAAGGGACCCCGCAAGAAGCGCGGCCCGCGCACGGTGCGCGAGTTCATCGCCGCCCAGGGTGGGCTCAAGCGCAGCAGCGACGTGGACGCGACGGGTGCCGACACGGCGCGCGCGGGGATGCACGGGTACTGGATTCGATCACGGGGGGGGATGAGCCTCAACGAGGCCCGTGAGCGGCTCGTGGACGAGTTCCCGAACGCGCAGGAGATGACCGAGCAGGAGGTCTTCGACCTGATCGAGTCGAACATCGTTCTACCGAGCGAGCAGGCGACGGAAGACCTCGAGGGCAAGGAGCGCGCGGAGGTCGAGCGCCAGCAGCGCGCGCAGGAGAGAGAGCGCCCGGCCGAGGTGGACGACTTCCTGGACGAGACCGGGGAGCCGCGCTTCTCCCCCGCGGGCAAGGCGCCCCCGTTCTACTCGGCGCTCGAGCGTGGCATCGAGGGGATGAAGCAGAAGCGGTTCACCGCGCAGCAGTTGGGCCGCATCGCCACGCGCACCTTTATGACCAAGGCGCGCAAGGACAAGAAGACGGGCAAGGTGCGCCCCAGCGTAGAGGTGACGCAGGAGGAGGCCACCGGCGTCTTGAAGGACATCCCCGGGGTAACCGCCGACGAACTCAAGTGGGTTGGCTGGGACGAGATGCTGCGTGGCCGCAAGTCGATCACGAAGGACGAGACGCTCGAGTGGCTGCGCGCGCACCGGATCGAGGTGCGGGATACGGTGCTGGAAACGAAGGGCGAGCAGCGGCGCGTTGCGGAGACTCCGAACGATGCGCTGGAGTGGCTGAATGCTCGCGGGATCGACGCCGAGGGGGACTACGGGTACATCGACCTGATGGACTACGTGGACCTGGCGAACCACATGGCGTCTATGGAGGCGGCTGGCGCCAATCCGCCGAGGCACGGCGACAGCACCCTCGTCCTCCCCGGCGGCGAGAACTACCGGGAGGTGCTGCTGGCGCTGCCGGTGGGGCAGAAACCTGCCGACCAGGCGGTCGCGTCCCGGGCGATTGAGGCCGCGCAGGCCGACGGAGAGCGATGGGAACTGCTCAGCCCGAATGGACGACAACGATACCAGGATCGTGCGCGGCGCGAGCTGACCACGGCGGGGGGGACTTTCACCGGCGGCCACTACGGCGACATCCCCAACGTGCTCGCGCACCTGCGCTTCAACGAGCGCACGGACGCGGACGGGGGGCGCGTGCTGTTCATCGAGGAGATCCAGTCGGACTGGCACCAGGAGGGGCGGAAGAAGGGGTATGACAAGCCCTTCGATCCTGCGGACGTGACGGACAAGCGGGTGGTTGGAGACCCGAACGGGCGGGGTGAATACGTGCAGTTCACCTGGAACGGAGAACAGTTCGCCCAGAAGCTAGAAGGCATGAAGCCGGACGACGCGGTGGAGTACCGGGTCGATCGGTGGCGAAACAGCAACCAGTACGGCGGCGTCCCCGACGCCCCGTTCAAGGCGACCTGGCCGGCGCTGGCGTTCAAGCGCGCGCTGAAGTGGGCGGCGGACAACGGGTTCGACTCGGTGGGCTGGACGACCGGCGCGCAGCAGGTGGAGCGGTACGAGACGAGCCTGCGGTCTGCGGTTGACGAGATCGTTTGGGAGCCCATGCCCGGCGGCTTCAAGGGCACGCACATCTCAGCCAACAAGGGCGGCGAGTCACGCATGAACGTGACGATTGACGAGCGCGGCATCGTCGACGCTGCTGACCAGCCGGGCGCGGACGGGAAGCCCCTCGAAGACCTTGTCGGCAAGGAGATCGCCAAGCGCATCCTCGCGGAGCCCCGCGGCACGATCGAGGAGGAGGGCCTCACCATCGGCGGCAAGGGGATGCAGGACTTCTACGACAAGATCCTGGTCAACGTCGCCAACAAGCTCGGCAAGCGGTTCGGGGTCAAGGCGGGGCGAGCGGCACTCCCGTTGGGTGAAGAGGGGATAGCGCCGCGCGTCTCGTCCAACGGTCGCCAGTATTGGGTGATGGCGCGACTCGCGAATGGCGACGAGCGCCGCTTCGGTCCTCGGTTCGACACCGCGGCGGAAGCGATGGACTACGAGCGGCAACTCTCGAGGGGGTTTCCGAGGTTCATCCTGGAGCAGGAGGCCGTCCACACCCTCCCCCTCACCGATGACATGCGCGCGACGGCGAAGGCGCAGGGGTATTCGACGTTCGCGGCGCGGTACTCGCCCAAGGGCAAGGCGCGGACCGGCCGGCTGCCCAAGAAGGGCAAGAAGGCCGCGTTCCGAGCCAGAACCTTCGAGCACTTCGACGCAGGCGTCGAGGGCAACGACGAGTTCATGGACCTCGTGCGGCGCAAGCTCCAGGACAAGGACCTGCCGCTCAAGCGCTTCGTGGACGCCGTCGTCAAGGCCAAGGGCAAGGTCGTCGACGAGACGCACGTCTACCGGCTCGCGGAGCTCCTCCCTGGGCGCACGGCGTTCAGGCTGAAGGAGATCGAGCGCGAGTACACGAAACCGATGCTGGTGGCCCTGCGCGCGTACCGCGCAGAAGCGGGCATCTCAGGCAAGGAGGCCCTGACGAACGCAGGACAGTACGTGTACGCGCTGCACGCCAAAGAGGCCAACCAGCGGCTGATGGACGTGTTCTTCGAGGAGGACTTCGACCACGAGGGCAACGCCGGCTCGGGCATGCCCACGTCGGAGGCGGAGGCGATCCAGGCGCGGCTCGGCAAGGTCAAGCAGCTGCGCGAGGTGGCGCGGCTGATGAAGGCGATGAACATCGCGACCCGCAAGGCCATGCTGGACGGCGGGCTCATCTCCCAGGCGACCTACGACACCTGGGAGGAGCAGTTCGACAACTACGTCCCCCTGCGCACCGAGGAGACCGATGAGGGCGGGTTCGCTCGAGCGGTGGGGTATCAGGTCCGGGGCAAGGAGGTGAAGCGCAGGCTCGGGCGGCGCTCACCGGCGGACAACCCGCTCGTCTTCAGCATGTTCCAGGCCAAGAACGCTGTGATCCGCGCGGAGAAGAACAAGGTCGGCCAGGCGTTCGGCCAGCTGCTCGCGGACAACGACACGGTGGTGTCGTACACGCGTGAGGAGCTGAAGGAGGAGGACCCGGAGAACCGCAAGGCCATCATGGAGGGAGCCGAGGAGTCGTTCTTCTTCAAGGAGGCTGGCAAGGACATTCAGATTCGGCTGACGAACAAGCACCTGGCGCGGGCGCTGAAGAACGTGGGGGACATGCACCTCGGGGAGGGGTTCTTCGGGCAGCTGCTCAAGTACAGCTCAGCGTCAACGCGGTTCCTGTCGCGCATGGCGACCTCGTACAACCCTGGCTTCATCCTGTCGAACATCGCTCGCGACCTGGGCATGGCGAACGTTGTGATGGGGGAGAACGAGGTAAAGCGGCTCCGGCGCGACGTGATCAAGACCTGGCCGGGCGCGTTCAAGGCGTACCTGCAGTACAACCGCACGGACGGGAAGGTGACGGGCAAGCACGCGAAGCACATGAAGATGTACTTCGAGTCGGGTGCTCGCACGGACTGGTTCTACTCCCTGCCGTTCCAGGATCAGGTGAAGGACATCGAGCGGGAGCTCTCGGCGGGCAACGGCAAGCGCGCGGTCAAGTACGCCATCGACATCGTCGAGGACATGAACGGTGCGGCGGAGAACGCGGTGCGTTACTCGCTGTTCCACAACCTCCTGGAGGCTGGCAAGTCGGTGGACGAGGCGGCGAGCGCGGCCAAGAACCTGACGGTGAACTTCAACCGGCGCGGCGAGTGGGGCGCGTTCATCAACGCGGGGTACATGTTCTACAACGCCAGCGTGCAGGGCAACGCCAAGGCCATCGGGTCGTTCCTCGGCCACAAGAGCGTGCGGCAGATCGTGGGCGGGGTCATGGTGGCGGGTGTGCTGAACGACCTCCTGCAGCGGCTCGTGTCGGACGACGACGACGACGGGGTCAACTACTACGACAAGATCCCCTCGTGGCAGAAGGAGCGCAACCTGATCATCATGAACCCGTTGCGCCCGAGCGAACACTTCAAGATCCCGTTGCCATGGGTCTTCAACGTCCCCTACTTCGCAGGCCAGCAGGGCGCCGCAGCGGCGGCCGGGGTGGTGGGCGTTGGCGAGGCTGCGGGCAACGTGCTCTTGGCGGCGCTGAACGCGGTGAACCCGATGGGCGGCGGCGGGTCGGTGGGGCAGTTCATCGCGCCGACCTTGCTCGACCCCCTCGTACAGATTGGGGAGAACAAGAAGTGGTACGGGGGTCCGATCATCCCCCAGGACAACCCGTTCGACATCGAGCCGCCGATGTCTGAGAAGTACTTCCGTGGCTCGGTGTCACGGCCGGCGCGCGTGTTCACGACGTGGCTCAACGCCATCACAGGCGGGGACGCGATTGCGCCTGGCGCCATCAGCCTGTCGCCCGAGCACCTCGAGCACGTGGTCGAGTTTGGGCTCAGCGGGTTCGGCCGGTGGGCGCAGCGCAACTACGACACGACGGACGCGCTGATCTGGGGCGAGGAGGTGCAGTACAAGAACGTGCCCTTCTTCAACCGCTTCTACGGGGAGCACACCTCGCAGACGGACCAGAGCACCTTCTACGACTACAAGAAGGAGATCGAGCGCCTGGACAGGCGGGTCGATCTGCACCAGGAGAACGGCGCGTACGAGCGTGCGCAGTCCCTGGTGCGTGAGAGCCCGGGGATGTACTCCCTGCGGGACCAAGTGAAAGCCGTGAGCAAGGAAGTGTCGCGGTTGCGCCGCGAGTCACGCGAGCAGGGCATCCCCTACGCGCGCAAGCGGATGCTGGAGAAGCGCATGGACGCCGAAATCGACCGGTTCAACAAGGCCGTGCTTGCAGCACAGCGCAGGACAAGGTTGCAAGCAGCCAGACAGCGAGCAGGGTCCCGATAACCTTCAGCATCTCCTTCACCTAGGGGTTTTACACCATGAGCGAGAAGCGCTCGCTAACGGATACTGACTACTCAGCGCTCAAGGGCGGCATCGACGCCCTGGGCGCCGAGAACACGGAGGCGCACAAGGAGATGAGCGACAGGATCGAGCGGATCGAGAACACGCTCTGCGGGTTGCCGGACGACCCGGGCCTGTTCGAGCGTGTGCGCAACATCGAGCGGCTGGTCCTGGACTGGTCGAACGAGCGGCGGCGGGTGATCCGTGGCATCTGGGTGTTGACGAGCGGCGTGATCTTGATCGCGGTCGAGCTGGTCTTGCGCCACTAGGTGCGCCACACGACGGCGGCCCTGCCGCTGCTGGTGGGTCTGCGCTTGCCGCTGTCGTGCACGAGCACGGGCCGGCGTGAGCTCTCGGGGTTGCCGCGGAGCTCCCACAGCCGTGGCCTGACGGTGGAGCCGGACAGGTCGAGTGCGTTGCAGATCTCCTCGCAGGTGGCACCGCCTTTGGTCTCGGCGATGTGGTCGAGCACGCGCTTGCGCAGGCCGGTGGCGCTCTCCTGCATGGAGTCGGCGGCGGCCTTGGAGGTTTCGGTGCCGGAGTGCGGCGGCGAGGTGAAGCACTCGGTGCAGACGGCAATCTCCTGGGGGAACAGGGTGCGCCCGCAGACCTTGCAGTACCGCGGGCCCCCCCCTCGTTTTCCGCCATTCTTGTCGGGCGGCTCGTCGTCGTCGAACAGGCCCTTCACCGGTCTACTCCGCTTTGGCCGTGTACGTGATGAGCGTGCCGCAGTCGTCGCAGCGGTACATCCGCTCGCGCACGTCGTGGCACCTGGGGCCGTAGTTGTGGATCCGGTCTCGCACGAGAGCCTTGCGCTCATGCGAGCAGTTGGGGCCGAGCGGCGTGTCGTCGAGGGTGTCCTGGTCGAGCTGGCGCCACCAGGCGGGGGACTTGGGGACGAGGTCGTCGAGGTGGGTCATCGCCTACCCGCTTCCAGGATCGGCAGGTTGGCCTCGGTCGGCACGTACAGCACCTGCATCTGGTTCGTCTGCAATCCCTCGATCCAGCGCCAGCGCAGGTACGCCTCGTTCTCCTTGAGAGACTCGCCGATGATCTCGTTGGCCTCGGCCACGCCGCGGGCGCGGATGATCTCGGCCTGACGCTGGTACTCGGCCGACTCCTGGTGCGCCTTGGCTTCCTCGACGGCGATCTGCCGCGACCACTCGGCCTCGCGCAGCTTCGCCTTGCCGGACATCTCGCGTTGCCACACGCGGTACACCGGCCACCCCAGGACGGGCATCAACACCAGCACGCCCAGCACGGCAACCGTGATCGCCTTGCCCCACGCGGAAATAGGTTCTTTGCTCATCTCTTCTCCTACTCCTGGCCCCTTCGGGCCTTCAGCTCCTTCTCGGTGTATCCCGCCTCGCGCAGCACGTCGCTCGCGGGTCGGTACCTCGGGTCCCCCTCGCGGGAGGCCTCCTTCTTCTTCCACGGCGGTGCCTTCTCGACCGGGTAGATGCCTTCCCACCCACGGCCGATCGTCTGGGCCACCTCCGCGATGAACGTCTCGGGATTGGCGCGCGCACACTGGAGCTTGACGCGCCATGTCGCCTTCACCAGGGGCTGGAGCCCCATCTCGATGCGGTACGCCGCGTACGAGCGTGCGGCGGCCACCACATCTACGGGGAGCGACTGAAACTCGGGATCTTGCAGCGTTGGTTCGAGACCAGCTTGCCGGCGCCTGGGCATGAGGCTATTCTTCCATCAGCTTGTTGGTACGGCTGCCGGGGTCGGGGTTCTTGCGTTCCCCGGCCCCGGCTTCGATCTAGAAAGGCATCGAGTCGTCTTCCGGGTAGTCGCCCGCCGCAGGCACCCCCGGGCCCGACCCGCCCTGGGTGCGCGCCGGGTCAGTGCGCTCGGCGTACTCGTCCCAGCTGCCCCTCTGCGGCTCTCCGCCCCGCTCGTGCTCCTGGGCGAGGGCCTGGCCCTGTGTAGGGGATGGTCCCCTGGGCGCCTGAGAGCTCTCGTGGTGGCCGCCGCGCTCCTGTGGGGTGTTCTTGGACTTCATGAACTCCCAGCCCTGAGCGTGGACCACAAGTCGCGACCGGGGCTTCCCGGTGGCCTTGTCGTCCCACCGCTCCTGGCGCAGGGCGCCCCAGGCGAGCGCGGGGTCGCCCCGGACGTGGTGACGGCAGAAGGCCTCGGCCTGGTTGCCGAAGAGCTTCACGTCCACCCAATCGGTGTCCTCCTTCCACTCGCCGGACTGCTTGTCCTTGTACCGTCGTCTGACGGCCAGGGAGAACTTCGCGATGGCGGTATTGTTGTTGGTGAAGCGAAGCTCGGGATCCTTCCCGAGCCGGCCGCTGATGTGGACGCTGTTCATCCTGGAAACTCCTTCTGCATCTTCTTCACCTCGGCGTCGTCGTCGTCTTTGTAGTGCGCGAGCGCCTTGCGTTTCCACGCGTCCCGGTCATGGAACCCCATGTGCACGTCGGCGCCGAAGCCGATGTACGACGCGGCGCGCTTGAGCGCACCGGTCATCGACTTTTTCGGGGCGTCGTCGTCCACGTGGGCCCCGTTCTTCTCCTGCTTGAGGTACGGCGCGGCCCCGATGGCCTCGACCACCGCAGGCGGTGCGTCGCTTTGCGCTGGGGCTGTCGCGGTACGCCCCTCGGGGTAGTACCACAGGCCGATGTGCGCTTGGTGCATCACCTCCTTGCCGAGGTCGACGGTCTTCTCCTCGAGCACCTTCACGCCCCACCCAACACCGACAGGCCCGAACGTGCGCGTCAGCTGGCGCACGATCCACATGGGCGTGATGTCGGTGCCCTGGAACCGGCCCGTGTTGTAGGCCTTGGTGGCTCTCGGGTCGGTGATGAAGATGGAGTCCCAGAGCTCCGCGTGTCTACTCGGAGTAGTGCTTGAGCCCATCCTTGAAACCCTCCAGGTAGTTGGCGGCCGAGGCCGGGCCGCGAAACCGCTTCTTCACTCGCACGTTGCTCTTGCCGTCCACTTCCACGAGGTTGACCCCTGTGTTGGCTTGCCACATTTCGAGGTGCGGCGCGGTGTCGGGCAGCAGGTCGTTGATCGCGACACACTCCGCGTCGAGATCTTTGAATGTCATGGTCATTGGTTCCTCTTCTTGGGTTCGGGGTAGCAACGAAGGCGAGCCCCCGGCCAAGTGCCAAGGGCTCGCCTGTGGAGCGCGGGCAGGGATAGCAACGTGGCGCTGATCTCAACGACCAACGCCGCGCCGTCACGGCTGGTTGTCAGGCTTGCTTTCACGGTCATCTTGGGTTTCTTCTTCTCTTGTTGGTATCGGAGTCCAGCTCTTCACCCACCGACCTTCCCCCTCTTCCAGAGGCCACGCCTCGTCGAGGTTGAACGCAACCTCCGGCGGGCGGATGGGGATAACGAGCATGTCGGTTCGTCCGAAGTTGTTGCGCACATCCTGCACGCGACATCGGACGCTGATCTTCATGCTGATTTCGATCGGCACATCGACCTCGGTGCCGATCCAGTGCATTAGGCTCTTTACGCTCACGCTATGTCCCTCCGTCTAACTGTATGAAATGGGCCCGACCGAATCCCCCCCGGGTACTGCGGCCGGGCCCGCGCCTGCGCGATCACTCGCGCACCTGCTTGTTAGGCTTTTCCTGTGGGGCCTCTATCTCGTCGAGCAGGTCGTCCGCTTCGCGCAGCCCCTTTCGGAACTCCGAGAACGACGAGCCCATGCCGCGCGCCAGCGCCGGGAGCTTCTTCGCTCCGAACAGCAGCACGAGCACCCCCGAGATGATGAGGATCTCCTGCGGGCCCAGGCCGCCGATCGCCATGTCAATCATCGCTTCTCCTCCGTGTCGGCCTCGATCTCGTCGTAGTCGCGGCAACACTCGAAACAGTGGTACATGTCGGGGCCCTCGATGACGTAGCACGCATCAGCCACCGGGCCGTCCGCGTCGCCCACGTACAGCTCGCTCGCGAGGGTGTTCAGCTCGACCCACATGCGTTGTGCGACGCTGGTGGAGCTGCAGGATGGACAACGGTAGGTCATGACGTGGCCTCCGTGGGCTCCAACGCTAGCAGCATCTCGGTGAGCTGGGCATTCTGTGCGGCCCTGGCTGCGTCCCAGGCTGCGGCCCTGGCTGCGTCCCTGGCTGCGTCCCTGGCTGCGTCCATAGCTGCGT
>Ga0255047_10000187_pt1 | contig 45822 bp, 58 predicted proteins | sample JV7_2_1_MG_FD_183640 | JGI IMG/M metagenome (GOLD analysis project Ga0255047, IMG submission 183640) | Seawater microbial communities from Jervis Inlet, British Columbia, Canada - JV7_2_1 | ecosystem: Environmental > Aquatic > Marine > Inlet | place: Canada: British Columbia | collected 2016-10-06
GGAAATGAAGCCGCACCAGTAGAGTTCCGCAACATGCGGTTCGCAACACGAGGGCGGTTCCTCTATATGAAATTGCCCAGTGGACGGCTGCTAGCCTACTTCGATCCTTCGGTAGCAATGGAAAAGAAGACCATCGAGATAGCGCGGCTAATTGTGAATGAAGCTACTGGTGAGGAAGAGCTACACTACTTTGAGAAGGAAACAGAGAGGCTCAGCCTCCGCTACTGGGGCATGAACAGCCAGACTCGACAGTGGTGCCGGCAGCACACCTACGGTGGGAAGCTCACAGAGAACGCCGTCCAGGCGCTCTCGCGCGACCTCATGGCAGACGCCATGCTGCGACTCCGCGACACCATCTACAAGCCCATTTTGACGGTGCATGATGAGGTAGTCGCTGAAGTGCCCGCTGGTCAGGGTTCCGTCGAAGAGCTGGAGAGGCTACTATCCCAACTACCTGCATGGGCAGATGGGTTCCCACTAACAGCAGAAGGATGGCGTGGTGTCAGATACCGGAAGTAGAAGCTTCATCGAGTGCGAGACTCTCTTATCCTCTATCGTCCACTTGAGACAGGAGGGGACCGTTCCTCTGCCCACCACCCTGCCCACCACCCTGTGTGGCAAGCGGGTATTTGACGATCTCGAAGCAAATGGCATAGCGGGGGTAACGTGCTCTGCGTGCACCCAATACATCACAAGCCCAAGTAGGAGAGAACCATGAATGATGGCTGTTTCGTTTCGCCCAGTGGCGAAGTACTGAATGATCTCGAAGAGGTGTTTGAGGATGCTTTCCCGGAAGCCTACCAGCGCGGTATGCAGAGAGCCCGGCTGCACGAAGGACAACCTTGGACATGTGGTGGGGAACGTGGCAAAACGGAAATCAAAGGGATCACTTTTCGAGATCTCCGGACTGATGCCCCCACCAGCATGCTGCCAGTCTGCTGGTGGGGGCATCAGTCCGGAGGGTGACAAAATCTACGAAGAATCAGAGAAGGGTGAGAAGGCTCTTCTCTGTGAAAATGATGTCTATGCCTTGCCATGGGATAACATGGATCCTCTCGCAGTCGCTGCGAACATGACTTGTGAAGTAGAAAAACTCATGGGTATCTACCCGAATGTACCGGAATCAGTGGGGACAGAAGATTGACGAACTACGGACCGAAGACAGCATTTGCAGATCAGCTCCACGCAGAGAAGTATCGGGGCGAAGGGGAGGATTTCCGTGAAGCAATGACGCGCATCGCTGGCGCCCTCTCGGATGGGAATGACCACTTCCGCCAGTTTCGCGACATCATTGGGAATCAGCGGTTCCTGCCGGGTGGGCGGATACAATCGGCGGTAGGCGCGGCTCACGATGTGACCCCTTTTAACTGCTTTGCGTCGGGCACGATTGAGGACTCGATGAATGGGGACGGTTCGATCATGGATCGACTTTCTCAGGCAGCAGAGACGATGCGGATGGGCGGCGGCATTGGCTATGACTTCTCCACCCTGCGTTGGAATGGCGCAAAGATTAAGAAGCTGAATAGCGAAAGCTCCGGTCCTGTTTCCTTCATGGAACTCTACAATGCGCTGTGTAAAGTGATATCCAGCAAAGGACATCGGCGTGGCGCGCAGATGGGGGTTCTACGGATTGACCATCCGGACATAGAGGAGTTCATCCGTGCGAAGCACAACGAGGATCGACTGACGGGTTTCAATATGTCAATCGCTGTCACAGATGCTTTCATGCAGGCCGTGGTAGGGGGAGACACTCGGTTTGATCTTTGCTTCAATGGGGAAGTCGTCAAAATGGTGAACCCCCAGGTGATATGGGAAATGATCATGCGGTCCACCTGGGATTGGGCCGAGCCCGGAGTGATTTTCATCGATCAGATCAACCGCATGAACAACCTATGGTTTTGCGAACGGATCGCAACCACGAATCCTTGCGCCGAGCAGCCCCTTCCGCCGGATGGATCATGCCTCTTGGGCAGTTTCAATCTGACGAAGTACATCGGATCGACAACCACGGCATCAGATGAAGCCTTCACCTTCAATTGGGACCAATTCGAAGCAGACATCCCGCCTATTGTGCGCGCTATTGATAACGTAATCGACCAGGCTGCTTACCCCCTCCGTGCTCAGCAGCGGGAAGCCCTGTCAAAACGACGCATTGGCCTTGGGCCTACTGGGCTCGCCAATACCGCCGAGGCCCTGGGTTATCCCTATGGGTCCCCCGGATTCATCGCGTTCGAGAGGGAGGTGCTTACCCGACTGCGGGATACCACCTACATGGCTTCAATTGAGCTGGCCCATGAGAAGGGCGCTTTTCCCCTGTATAGCCCCAGGTATTTGGAGGGCGCCTTTATCAAGACTCTCCCGGAGCACATCCGACTCTCGATCGCGGATTGCGGGATCCGAAACAGCCATCTACTTTCAGGGGCGCCAGCTGCCACTATAAGTCTTACTGCAGACAATATCAGCTCTGGGATTGAGCCTGTGTTCGCCTACGAGGCGGATAGAATGGTTCGGATGGACGATGGTATTCGGCAAGTAGCAGTGCAGGATTATGGCCTCGTCAACTTCGGGACCCGGGGCAAGCGGGTACAAGACGTTACCCTTGAAGAACATAGGGACGTGCTCCTGACGGCCACAGCTCTGGTTGATAGCTCCGTCTCGAAGACCTGCAATGTCCCGGCTGACACCCCGTGGCGCGACTTCAAGCAGCTCTATATCGATGTCTGGAAGGGTGGCGGGAAAGGCTGCACAACCTATACTGTCGGCGGGCAGCGTGAGGGCATCCTGAAGTCCGCCGATGAAGATCAGGTGGATGAGGGCGCCGCATGCCAGATCGACGCAGAGACCGGGAGATGGGAATGCGATTGATACAATGGTTTGCAGAGAAGGTTTGGCCTTCAGTCGAGTTCGCTGCAGAGATGACTCTTGCAGAGGTATTTGTTATATCAGCTGCTGCATTCGGGACGGCACTGGTCATCCTCAGAGTCGTAGAGTTCTTTGAGACTCTCATCTACGATCTTATCTAATCTACAGAGAGGGAATAGCATGCGACAGTATCTTGACCTCCTTCATAAGGTACTCCTTACTGACGAAGTCAAAGGAGACCGCACAGGTACTGGGATCCTCAGCCTTTTCGGAGCGCAGCTACGCTTTAATCTCCAAGAAGGGTTTCCACTGGTAACTACGAAGCGTATCCACACAAAGTCGGTCATCCACGAGTTGCTGTGGTTCCTGATGGGGGATACGAACATCAAGTACCTGAAGGACAACGGGGTTACCATCTGGAATGAATGGGCTGACGAGAATGGCGATCTCGGTCCGGTCTACGGCAAGCAATGGCGGCACTGGGTTGGCTACAATTTCGAGACGTTTGCTGTGCACGTCAAGGATCAGCTCGCGGAGGTGATACAAGAGATCAAGGAGACCCCTGACTCCCGGCGTATGATCGTTAGTGCATGGAACCCAACAGATATTTACCAGATGAAGCTCCCGCCTTGCCATGTCCTCTACCAATTCAATGTGGCCAATGGCCGGCTGTCATGCAGCATGTACATCCGCAGCTGTGATCTGTTCCTCGGGCTGCCCTTCAACATCGCGTCCTATGCGCTCCTCACTCACATGGTCGCCCAGGTCACGGATCTCGAACCCGGAGATCTCATCATCTCTTTCGGGGATGCACATATCTATTCCAATCACATCAATCAGGTGAGGACTCAGCTCAGCAGGGAGCCCTGCCCGCTCCCCACGCTAATCCTCAACCCAGAAGTAAAGGATATAGATGCCTTTACCTACGAGGATGTTCGGATTGAGGGGTACCACTCATATCCGAATATCCCCGCGCCGATCGCAGTCTGACCCCATGGAATTCAGCGATGCCGACATAACATACCTCCTTGGCGATATCCTGATTGTGGATACTTTCCGCGACCTCCAAGGAAGCCATAAAGCCCTGACGAGCAATCAGCTTCTCCCTCTGGTCAATGGAGTGCTGGAGGGTCTCGCGGATATCCACAGTAAAGCCATTGCGAAGAAAGTACGCCATCTGCTAAGCTTGATCCGAACCTACCGCACCGCATGGAAGTTCATCATGGCAGAGACAGATGGTGGCCCATCGACCTTCTTGGCGGCCTGCGAAGAGACCAAGATCGACCCAGGGTATCTGCGACGCAAAGTCAAGGAGATGTATCGCTTGCCCTTCTCGCCCTTGCTTGTTGACCAAGCATGCACCCGATACATGACGCAAAGAGAGCACTATGCTGGAAAAGGCAGTAGAGGAAAAGAGCAAGAATGAGGGTAGGCGCCGCGGTGTCTGGGTCTTGAAGCTGAAATGGTTGGGGGGCAAAGGCTGGCCAGACCACACCCTTCTAGCCCATGGGGGCCGCATTGCCTTCGTTGAGTTCAAGCGCGAGAAGGGTCACCGATTCCAGCCACTTCAACCTTGGGTCCGGAAGAAATTGATCAGTTTTGGCTTCAGATATGCCCTCGTGAAGACGAATAGGGAAGTCATGGACTTCTACAAGGAGTGGCTGGATGAAGCCTAACTGGGACAAGATTGACGAACTCGAAGAGGAACACGCCCCCACACTTCATGGATCTACATGATACCATAGAGGTGGAAGATTGCCTGCGTCGTTTTGCTTGTGAAATCCTGAAGGCACATGGGATTGAAGACCCTCCGCCGGAGCCGAAAGAGCCTGATCCCATGGACAGTATAGAATGGTGGCTCGATGGATACACGAAGTATATCCGAGATGAATGAACTCTATTTCCAGTCAGTAAACTCCATAGGGATCAGCTGTGCTACTTGTGGGGGTGAGTCTTTCGAGATCGCGATCGAAGGGCCAACATCTGAATTGGATGTCTATATCCGGTGTGCGGATTGCAACTCCCACTCACAGAAAACCAAGGCTACAACCCCCACCCAAGAGAAGCCGAGACCCGCGGATGGCTGAGGAGTTCGTCCCGCATGCCTACCAGGGCATGGTCTTGGAGCGCATGCGTCGGGACGTCCTGGCGTTGTTGCTCGATCCGGGCATGGGCAAGACCCCCATCTGCCTGGAAGACTTCCGGCACAACTACGAGGAGTGCTATGCCACCCGAGCGCTCGTGATCGCACCCCTCCGTTGCTGCTACTCTGTTTGGCCCAATGAGGCCAAGAAGTGGGAGCAGTTTCAAGACATCGATCTGCGCGTTGCTCACGGCCAGGGCTTAACGACTCAGAACATCAATGAAGCAGATATGGTGGTGACCAACCCTGCTAGCCTCCGGTGGATCGAGCAGAATGCCGCGAACATAAAACCCTTCCACACTATCTACGTAGATGAGAGCACTGATTTCAAGCACTTCGGTTCTCAGCAATCTCGGCGGCTGTTCCGCCACATCCACGGGAATGTCTACCATCACTCGAAGAGCGGTGAATCGAAGCGTCTGATAAAGATGTTCCAGACGATTCCCCGTCGCTTCATCTTGACGGGTACCCCAGCGCCGAATGGCCTACAAGACCTCTTTGGGCAATTTGGACTCCTGGATACCGGCATCTTGGGGGAGTCCCTCAAGAAGTTCCGCTCGGACTTCTGGTTCTACCCGAGACCAACAGATTATGGTGTTGAATGGGAAGCTACCCCCCGAACACCTGGGCTCATCCATGATCGCATCGCGCCTTGGTCTGTCCGCCTCGATGCGACCGACCACTTAGACCTTCCTGAGCTTGTCTCTGTCGAGCGTCGCGTGCGGCTGCCTGCAAGTGCCCGCGCACTCTATCAACGCCTTGAGCAGGAGATGTACGTCGAGCTACGGGACGGGGACGAGATTGTTGCCTTGAACGCTGGCGTGCTCTCCGGCAAGTGCCGGCAAGTTGCCAATGGCCAGGTCTACCTGAGCGATCTGGGTGAGGTAAGCGACACCCCAACCCGGAGAGTCGAGCACATCCATACCGTGAAGTCTGAGACCTTAGCTGATCTCTGGGATGAGATCGGTCAGAGGCCAATGCTTGTCGTCTTCGAGCATCGGCATGAAATCGCAGCGATCCATGAATACTTCCGGCAGCGCTATAAGTGGGTCCCCCCTTACATCGCAGGGGACATCTCAGGTCCAGAGGGCGCAAGATTACAAGAGGAATGGAATGCTGGGAACCTGCAAATGCTGTGTGTGCACCCGCAGACAGCAGCGCGAGGGCTGAACCTCCAGGCAGGCGGGCATCACGTAGTGTGGTACAGCATCACCTGGAATCTCGAATGGTACCTACAATTGATTCGACGCCTCTGGCGCCAAGGGCAAGAGTCTGCTAGGGTGTTCGTTCACCACATTGTGTGTGAGGGGACAGTTGATGAGCGTATCATGGAAGCGCTCGACAAGAAGGCAGAGACCCAGCAGGAGCTGTTCAATTACCTGAGGGAAGCCTGGGGTCTTCCGGTAGCTCAACCCGAAGAATCAGAAGAATGGAATCCATTACTATGAATCATCCCGGGCATTGCATAGCCAAGTGCATTCACGGTAAGGTCATGAGACAATGCCGTTGCTTCGACTCAAACAAACCACAGCTGATGGTGGACTGCCCTCCGGAATGCAGCTCAGAAGAGAGAAATCAATCTGTGAACAGCCAAAACCAAGAGTTGCTCAACCTCATCCTTGGAGTCTCTTTTGAGCATAGAGAAGTGACCCTTGCAAGTGGCAGAAAGAGCAACTTCTACTTGGACCTCCGAAAAACCTTGATGCTGCCAAAGGGGATCAGGCTTGCTGGTGAGGCAATGCTATGCCAGTTGAGAAATGGTTGCGCCGTAGATGCGATAGGGGGTATGGCGGTAGGCGCTGTCCCCCTCGTGTCCGCTATCCTCGGAGCTATTGCTGCGGATGAAACGCACCTCTGCGAGGACGTACTGGGCTTCTTCGTAAGCAAGCAGAAGAAGGAGCATGGCTTGGGTCGTCAGATTGAGGGATGCTTTAAGCCCGGTCAACGAGTAGCTCTTGTCGAAGATACGACCACTACGGGTGGATCTACCCTTGAAGCACTCGACGCTGTTACTGCTGCTGGCGGAAAGGTGACCCGAGTGCTATGCCTGGTAGATCGTGGCGAAGGGGCCACGGAGGCTTTCGCAGAACGCGGCATACCCCTTGAGTCGATCTTCAAGCGGAAAGACCTTCCAGTATGAGCCGGACCCACGACGTCAGTATCGATTTGGAGACCGCCAGCTGCGGCCAGGATGCCGCGATCCTTTCTATTGGAGCTGCCCGCTTTGACATGCAGACGGGCCTCATCTTGGCCAAGTTCTACATGAACATCGATCTCGATTCGTCCACGTCCCACTACGCTAGGACCGACCCTGACACCCTCCAATGGTGGGCAGAGCAGTCCGAAGAGGCACGGGCGGCTCTAGAGGTCGCCAAGAAAAGCCTACCTCATGCCCTCCACAGGTTCGCAGGATGGGTGCCCAAGAAGGTTAGGCTTTGGGGCAATGGCAGCAACTTCGACAACAGGATTCTCCGAGAGTCCTATGATCTTTGCGGGATCCAGTGCCCCTGGCATTGGCGGGATGACGCCGACCTCCGGACGCTGAAAGTAGCCGCAGCACTTTCGGGCTATTTCCCTCCGTGCGTCCCAAGCGTTGGTACCCACCACAACGCACTCGACGACGCCACCCATCAGGCCAAATTGATTGTGGCATTGATGGACCAAATCAAAGGAGGGTCACTGCACCCATGAGTCGAGAAGAACCGCGCGAAGAGGTTGAGATTGGAGACCTCATTGACCGCCTGAGAGACCTAGCCTCAGACACGATTGCCCCCCTTCAGCTACTCAACGTCCTGTTTGACTGTATCGAAGAGCGCATAAGGCAAGACGAGGAGTGGGGCGACCAGAGTGGTCATCACCTGGGCGGGTGGTTTGCCGTCTTGGCCGAGGATTCCGGCGGGGTGGCCAAGGAAGTGTGCAAGCTGACCTTTACGCTCGACAAGGAGACACGCGCTGAGATAGGCCCCAAGCTCCGCATCGAGGCTGTATGCGCAACCTTTATCGAGGCTGTATGCGCAGCCTTTATCGAGGCTAGAGATCGGCAAGGCTGGACGAACTGGCCTCACGAGACCCACCTCATACACGAGAAGGAAGACAACACATGAGCCTGCAGTTCGAAAAGACGAAGACAGACGACGTGGCATTCCGGCCCTACGAGAGGACCCAGATCAGCAAGTACGCTGAGTTGGCAGAAGGCATCACCAAGATGAAGCCCGGGGAGACCATCTCAGTCCCGGTCCCGAAGGGCAAGGATCCGGCCAAGACGCGTACCAGCATGGCCGCTTCAGTCCGCACCCAGCTTGTGAGGCTGCTGTGGGAGTACGAGACCATCAATGATGGCCTCGGCGGGAACCTCCGCGTGCGGCTGGACGAGAGCAGCAAGAACGTCTGCTTCTCTCTGATCGCGATCGAGTAGGGGCAAATCCCTGGCCCCCAACTGGACCGCTAGCCTCACTCTCAGTCGAGGCTAGCGGTCCAACTGGACCGCTAGCCTCACTCTCAGTCGAGGCTAGCGGTCCAAAGGGAGAGGACATCAATTCACCATGGCACCAAATGATCTCAAATGGCATCGACGGTTCCTAGATCAAGCCCACCTCGTTGGAGGCTGGAGTAAGGATCCGAGCATGGGGGTCGGCGCTGTCATCATCGACAGTTGCCGTCGGGTGCTCGGGCAAGGCTACAATGGCTTCCCGCGCGGCGTGAACGATTCTCCCGAAAGGTATGAGGATCGCAGTTTCAAGTACCCTGTCGTGGTCCACGCAGAGGTGAATGCAATCCTCAATGCAGCGCATGACCTGCGCGGGGCGACCATCTATTCGACGTGTATCCCCTGCCCCAATTGCGCTGGAGTCCTTATTCAGGCAGGGATAACCAAGGTATTCTATCCAGCCACCCCACCGCTGCAGAGCATCAGAGCCAGTGCAGGGAAGACGGACTGGAGAAAGATGGGGAACATCAGCAAAACCATGTTCGGTGAGGCCCGTGTACATTGGTCGGAAATCGCTTGGACTCCAAAGAGTTATTCACCCGTCATAACTTGATGGGGGAACCCGGGGCTCAGGTAGTCATGCCCCATCACCTGTACGTGAAGGAGAACACATGAAGGTCATCGCCTTTGTCGGCTATGCCGGCTCTGGTAAGGACACTGCAGCTGGTGCAATACTCGGGGCCATCTCCGGATTGCAACATTTCAAGTGGGCCAATACCCTCAAAGATATCGTCTGCGAGGTATACGGTTGGGACCGTGCCCAGCTTGATTTCGATTCGGATTACAAGGAGGAAATCCCCCTACATCGGGATCATCACTATCAGTGCCCAGGCGCCCGGGGTGCTGGCCTTAGCCGTCGCCAGGTACTACAGCTCCTCGGTACAGAGGGCTTCCGCGAGATGATCGCGGACGACACATGGCTACGCGCAGCGTATCGCCGAATCAATGAGATCGAGGATTTCGCGAGGATGCACCCCGGCCGGAAACGGGTTGTTGGCTGGGTCAACACAGACACACGTTTTCCGGATGAAGCTGATTTCACCCGCCGGAAGTTCGATGAGGCCCTCATTGTGCGTGTGAACCGACTCGGCCTGCCCACAAATACCACCTCCACTCTCCACCGATCTGAGAAGGCTGTCGACGAGATCTCGCCCGACGTGGTTCTCAATATCCAGGATGGGGATCTGACTGCCCTGCGAATCCGCGCTCTGCAGATCGCCACAGAATTCTTCAGGATTCGGGAGTAGGAGGGGGCATGCTGCAACGGGAAGAGCTGCTGGCGGGCATAGCAAGACAAGCTATGACAGTGTTGGAATCAAACCTAGCCAATGCTGGTATGGCTGCGTTCTTGGGTTTCCTCGAAACAATCGAGGTTATGCTGCCTCAGGTACGCCACTTGGTCCAAGCGGAGGCGGAAGCCGCTGCTGAAGGTCGCGTTGATGACTCATCAGTGATCCGTCAGCAGCTTTTCCGTGTTTGCATTGGTATTGCCCTCGGGGCCCTGAGCATGGTGTCCCATTACCCGGGCCTCAAGGAAGTCCAGGTGCCTGAGAGTCTCGAAGAAATGTGGGGCTTGAAAGAGATGAAGCACTAAAGGTTAGGATCTGACTAGCCGAAAGAGAATGCAGGTTCAAACAGGAGAGAAGATCGATGGGCAATGAATTCCCGGGTACAGGTAAGCTCGATCAAGCAATACAGCTCGCATCCAAGCTCCACAGCGGGCAGAGTTACGGGACTCTGCCGTACATCTTTCACCCGTTTCGGGTCGCCACACGGTTGATCGAGGACTACCTCATCGAAGACCATGATGTCCTGGCTGCTGCAATTCTCCACGATGTCATTGAGGATACCGACGTTACCATTCCGCTGATCATGGCTGATTTCGGTACCCGCATCGCACAGATGGTTCATCTGCTGACCAAGGAGGACGACGGCGAGCCCTACCAGAAGTACATCAGCCACATCGCAAGCCATCGACTCGTGGGCCTTATCAAGCGTTGCGATCTACTCGACCACCTCTCCCACGCCCCGAAGCCTTCTCTCATCGGTAGGTATGAGGCGGCATTGCGGAAGCTCGAATATACTGGGCGCCTGCCCAAACACGAAAGGGGACGGACCTGATGAAGCTACGAAAACGAATTCTCTGTGTCGACTTCGACGGGGTGATTCACAGCTACAAGAGCGGCTGGTGCGGTATGGATTTCATCCCTGATCCGCCGGTACCCGGTGCCTTGGAGTGGATCGAAGAGATCATCAGGGAGGGTTTTGCTGAGATCGCGATCTACTCCGCGCGCTCGAAAAGCCCTGAGGGCCTCAACGCGATGAAGGAATGGTTCAGGGAGTACGCCCCTGATCTGGTGCGCGAATTGTCTTTCCCGACTGAAAAGCCAGCAGCTTTTCTGACAATTGATGATCGCGCGATCTGCTTTCAAGGCACCTTCCCGACGCCGGACGAGATGGCGGCGTTCACCCCGTGGCATCAACGGCCGCACGGCGCGAAAGACTGATCTGATGAAGTTCGAAGAAGCCTTCGGACGGATTGGCAAGCCCCTTCGCACACAGGCCCACTTGGTGGGCAACCCTTCTGGCGTCAAGCTGAATTCTTTCGCTGATGCGATAGACGCCTGCGCGCGGGTTGGCTTTCGCCTAGGGAAAACCGGTGAAGTCAATGAGCTTTACCGGCTACGACGGATGAGGATCAACTGCCTCGATGGCAATGGTACCGATCAGGGTGGGCTTGTGCTCTACATCACGGAGGACGAATGGGGAAAGTCACCCGCGACCACGTAAATGCGCATGGCTGGAATTCACCGGAGCACGACAGCATCCAGCATAATGCCGCGGTGCAGGCGGCTCAGCTCAACCTAATTGGTCTACTGCTGGTAGAGATCCGAGATCTACTGGCGGGCGACACCACCCCGGATACCAAGGAGAGCTGATCATGGGACAAGCGAAACAGGACTGCCCGAAATGCGGGCGCCCGCCGGGCGGCCGGCATCCCGACAATTGCCCGCGCAGCAAGCTGTCACAGGCGCATGTGGAAGCCTCTACGGGGGCCGCCGGGCGATCAAGGCCCTTCTACCCCGGAAAGGGTGGAGTCGTGACCTCCTTCACAGACGTAATCGGCGAGAGACACACCCTGGTGAACAAAGGCATGCCTCACGTCAACCCTGCGAAAGGCAAGCCGCCGACGGCTGGAGGGCTCCCCAAAGGGGTGACCTTGGCCACGATGGTGGAGGAAGTGGAGTTCTTCAGGAAGGGCGTAGAGGCGATGAGGGCCCGTCTGGCAGCCGCTGAGAGCGCCGATCAGGCATGGAGCACCGAGGGGTCGGAAGAGGACCCGATCGCACGGCTCGCCTCAGAGACCGGAGCGTCAGCACCGACTATTCGCGCGGGCATCCAGGCAGCCCGGGAGCGCGGGAAGCCCGTCATCACCACCCTGGCGGGTGACGAAAACCGATCGCTCCGGATCACTCCTGAGGGGATGGTCTCTGTGATCGAGCAAGGGGAGGTGGAAGATGCTTAGAGGAATGTGGTGGCTCCTGGCGTGCGGCCTACTCGCGCCGACGACAGCTTTCGTGATGTCCTACGTGAGGATGGTGCTCACCATGATGCTCCTGATCGGCATTCTCGGATGCCAGGGCACCCAGGGCATCACTCCAAGATCCTACGGGAGGGATACCTGCCAGCAACGGCTAAGCCGGGCCGGCATGGAGCAGGATCGCGCCCACTACTACTGCATCGCGAGAGGACGATGACCGAACACGAGACTCTGATCTTCCGGAAGTACCAGCACATCCAGCGCTGGGGCCATGTGGAGAATGCCGGGATCGAACACGGGACCTGCTACATCTTCCCGAAGCTCGATGGCTCCAATGCCCAAATCTGGACCCATATGGGGAAGGTGTGTGCAGGCTGCCGGACCCGCGAGTTGTCCGCCAATGACACGAATGCTGGCTTTTTCAATTGGGTCCGGGAGCACGAAGGGGTTGCTTCCTTCCTGGCGGTTTTCCCCCATCTTCGGCTCTACGGGGAGTGGATGGTAAAGCACACCATCAAGACGTACCGTGACAGTGTCTGGCGACAGTTCTATGTGTTCGATGTGTTCGATCACCAGACTGGAAGCTTACTCCCCTACGAGATGTACGCCCCGGTTGTTAGGGCATACCACATCCCCCTCATCGAACCCCTCTGTAAATTCACCAACCCCACAGAGAGCAACCTCGTTCATGAGGGGGAACAGAACACCTATCTCATCCGAGAGGGCTGTGGGGTTGGTGAAGGCGTCGTAGTCAAGAACTACGGATACACCAACCGCTTCGGTAATCAGGTCTGGGCCAAATGGGTGCGCTCTGAGTTCAAGGAGCAGAACCGTCGTGCCTTTGGGGTCTGCGAGAAGAAGGGCTCAAAAGTCATTGAGGCTGGGCTGGCGGAGAAGTTCGTCACGCCAACACTCGTGGCCAAGACCCGCGCCAAAATCGAATTGGATGTGCTCGATGAGGCAGGATGCTATGAGGACTCCAATCGATCGAAGCTGAGTCGGGAAGAGGTACTCCGTGAAGCCCGTTCACAGATCATCCCGCGTCTCCTCCAAACGGTCTACTACGAAGTGGTGACCGAAGAGATCTGGGCGATGCTCAAGAGCATGGGCAAATCAAACCAAACTATTGACTTCAAGAAGCTCCGGGCACATTGCATCCTCGGGGCCAAGAAGTATGCAGAGGATCTGTTCTGATGCGGGAGCCCTATATACTCATCTTCGGGACTAACCAAGGCCAGATACGCGCGATCATTGACCTCTCGGATGAAAGTGAGGAACCTCTCGACCTCATTGTAGGTGGGTCTGGCTGGGATTCGATTACCGACGTCGAGCTGAAACGAGAGATCCTGGGGAAGGCTCGGGACTACGCCGCCTCCATCAACCGCTCATTGGAAGGGGTAGAAATCAGTGCCGGGCGTATGAAGTACAACCCGAGGACGACGAAAATGAGACCCAGCACGGCGGAAATTGAAAAGCAGATTGGAGAAGCGGACAGCATCGAAGCAGATGAGGGTAACTCTGGGTGCTTCGGTGAGACCTACGAGGCCGGCGTGTCCTCAGCCCTTCAATGGGCGATCGGCCTCTCGCCCAGCAAGCCGATCGAGATCGAGATCGAGATCGAGACCAAGTAGGGCCGCCTGGAAGCGCCCCGGAGCAGTGAAGCTCCGGGGCGCCTAGCGCAGCAAGCGGAACCCCCGAACCGCAGCGCTACGCCGTCCAGGCGGGCTTCCCGAACCACCTCAGCACGATGTAGCGCGCCCAGGCTCTCAGGGTCCCGAGAAGGATCATGGTCTTGCCGTCCAGAGCGTCCCCCACGGTCTCGATACAGTCCTTCCGGTACGCGACGTCGGCAGCTCTCCGATGGCCCTCAGGGAGGCAGTACGTGCGGCCCAGGTGGTATCGCCAATCGTGGCGGTTCGCCGGCAGCTCGTGGTGCTCGTACTCCGGGCTGGTCACGCCAATCCGAACGCCCATGATGTGGTCCGTCGATGCCGAAGACCCATCCGGGCCAGGCCAGCCCTCGGTGATTGCCGCCTCCCATTCCATTTGCCGTGGGGCTTGCATGAATGCGAAGATGTTCATTGCGACAGCCATATGCTGTCCTCCAGTTCGAAGTGGGGGTAGTCCTTGAAGGACCATATCCCACCCCAGATGATGCCAACTCCCATCGACCATGCGACTGTCTTGACTACACCGGCCAAGAAGCAGAAGCGCTCTATATCGTCCCAGTCGATTGGGTAGGGGGCTATGTCAACAGCGCGCGAAGGGCATGAGTTGTGCTTGCTCCTTGGGTAGACAAGTTGGGAATTTCCCGCCTCGAATGCTTGGTTTTGCTCAGCCTCACCCCGGTGCCCACAGATGATCGAGAAGTCGGTCACCTGAATGGCCCGCATCAGTATCACTTGTAGGATGGGGTCGAGGGTGTCCAACCGGATCTGGGATCTTGCGCCAAACTGGGGCATCAGGGCTTCTCCAATTTCTCATCGAGGCTCTCAATTGATGCATTGAGGTGTCTTATTGCGCCTTCCAGGCTGCTCAAACGATGTTCTAATGCAACCGCCGCGGAGATGGATAGGTGGACATCCGTGTCCTCTGTATGCACCTGGACAGCGGTCTCAAGCTGAGCAACCTTCTGCTCCTGGATGCCAGCCTCACGGCCGGCAAGCACAACTGCGCTGTATGCTGTACCCGCGGCAACCATCACTGTAAGGATCAAGGTGACGAGCCAGCGAAAAGTTGACGTAGCCACTTGGGCCTCCTGTCGGGTTGAGGTATTAGGGGACATCGGCTTCGAAGCTCGGGTCGCCAGATGATGCCTGGGGTGTACCATGGTGGTCGTTCCCGTTCCCGCCTACGTCCGTGATCTGTCCGGAGCCCGCGGTCGCGTCGTCCGAACCATCCTCGCCGCACACCCACCACAGAGTCAAGTCCGGCGTGGGGCCTGCCTTGTTCAGATCCTGGGGGTCACCTCCCCCATAGATCGCATCGACGTCCTTCTGAGCGAAGATCCGGTCGTAGATCGCCACCTCATCGAAGTTCATGTGGGTGAAGGCCGAGGCGGGCGAGTCAACTGTCCCGAGGCGACCAAGGTCGAACTTCCCGGTGCCCCGGTCCACCGCGATCGATCGAGAGTTCGAGGTGACCGGAGTGATGGCTACGCTATCGACCCATACGATCGGGGTCTGATTGGTGACAGTGTCCCAGGTCGCGCAGATGTGATGCCAGCTGCCGTCCAAGAGGCTGTCCGCCCCTTCGACGGTGGCCCCACCGCCGCCTCCCGTGGAGTCGCCAAACCATGCGACCCAGTTGGTTGCGCTGGTCGCGTGCAGCCCAAAGCCGTCGTCCCAGAGATCGTAGTCCGAGGAGCCGCCCAGGATCATATCCAGGTTGGCGGTCGCTTCATTCGATTTGACCCATGCCGACCAAGTGACTACCGTCGGATCTGACGCATAAATTGCGGTGAATGCCGGCCCCTCGATGTAGTGCTGATCAGTAGCCGGCGCTGTGCCATTCATCAAAAGAGACTGAGTCGAGATGCTGGCTGAGAACCCCTGAGCCACAAGGAATTCTTTGATCCAGGAGCTGATGGAGGGGGTAGGCCCAGTGTCCCGACCGTAGAGTGTGATGTGCATGCCATCGCCGGTAACGAAAGCACCGAAGTCCGCCAGGTACGCTGCTCGGGAGTATGAGAAGTTCGTGGCCGTGTTTGCAACCACCTCTTCTCGCACAAGGGGTCCCAGTACACCGAAGCTATCTCTTCGACGGTAACCCAAGACGTAGTTGTCCGGGAGGTTGGTGGACTCGTCGGCCACACTGTCATCGATCACCTGGATTTGCTCACTGTCACGCCGACGCCATGTAGTGTTCAAGGCGCTGGAGCCCTCATCCGTCGGATAGAAACTCCCGTTGACACGGACGTAGCCTGGCCGTAGGGGGAGATTCTGACGATCATCTAGGGTATGCACAATGTCTGAAGCATCACCGATATCGAGCACGCCTCCAACAGAGTGCGTCAAGTTTCGGAACGTCAAAGGGCCTCCGGACAAATCGACAGAGGTCACTGCATTGCCAAGACGGATGAACCAAACGGTAGCCCCGATCAAGTGCTCAGCTTGCACTGTATCCAGAAGAGATCGATGGATTCGAGCAATGTCGTAAGTGTCATCTCCGTTGTCGACAACATCCTCGAACGCCAAGATCTCATCGTCGATTAACAGAAGGCCGTAGCCAAACTCAAGGATCGAGTTGGGGGTGGTCTCCGCAGGGGTATTCCCCCACCGTACACTCTCAAGCGTGAAGCCGGTTACATCGATAGCGCCACCGGCACCAGCTGATTCGCTGTAGGTGGCTTGGAGTTGACCCGTAGGGGTCATGGACTGAGCACGCCCAACGAGTTGGAAGTCGCTACCCCCGAGATCCAGGTAAGCATCAAATGCAGTCGTCACGTCATCTGGAGCTTCTGTGATGTGCAAAGCTCTCTGACCGACGGTCGCGGAGTTGACCTTGTCATCCGTCAGTATGAACCAACGAGGAAGACCAAGGACGCGTTCATTGGTCGCGGCCTGCGGCTCGGTGGTAACTCCTTGAGAGAGGGACGGACCACCTCCAATAAAGTTGGCCTGGCTAAGAGAGAAGATATCCTGATAAGCTATCACGCGAATCTTCTCGTCGGTGATGCTACCGTGAGAAATCTCGGCGACTCGAAGGATCATGCCAGAGATGCCATACCGAGCCCAGTTCCACTTGATGACACCGCCGGGAACCAGCCCCCAGGCGTCACGGTTAGCCATGAAGGTCACCCGCGCAAGGGGGAAGGACATCTGGTTCAGCTCACGGGCTGCGACGATCGCCGCGGTATCTGGATGCTTGACGCCGGGGAAATTGACTTGTGCGCGCACCTCGCGACCCTGGATCTGGATATTCGCCATATCCTGAGCGACGGCGCCTGTCTCCTTGTATCCATTTGTGCGGTCTGAGTACCGCACCATGACGGAGTTATGAGTCTCCGTCCATGAGGCGCGAGTATAGGACTTCACTTCAGTGATGTTGGATTCATCGAATACTTGAAGAGTTTCCGGGTCGTAGTCATCCCGGACTAGAGCGAAATGGAAAAGACCATCAACCGTCTGATACAACACCCCATCGACCAGCCTCTCCACCTCATTGATAACATTGCGGGCGGCCTTGGCCCGATCGAGCGTCATGCTAAACCCGAGTCCCTCTGTGTATAGCTGATCTCCGGCTGTGATGAACTCAGCAATCGCGATCTTGGCGGGAGGCGTAGATAGCCCATAGTCCGTGTCAGTGAGAATCTCATAGATCACGTTCATCGGGTTTGCATCACCCCGGTCGTTGCCGTCTACGTTGACCTTATGCTTGTCGCCTGTTAGCCCAAGGGGGTTCGGGTATCGATGAACAGTAAAGTCGAATGCGCGTATCTGGGCGGATTCACCTATATCCCCGCCTCTCCACACGAAGTGACATAGATTATTGTACCCGGGAAGAGACTTGTTCGTACCCGGCGGATCCCCAACACCCCAAGAGACATCCTGGTTGACCTGATCGAGCATCCAAGCCTCCGGATTCTGACCGGGCACCCCATCATAGAACCTGTAACTCCCATTGATGCCCCCACCCTTCTTGTAACCTCCCCACGCCTCAAGATCAGTAAGCCACCCAGCCACGCCATCGGGGTCGCCCGCCGCTGTGATCGTAGCGTCCTCCTCCATGGCGATATCGCCTATTTCAATTCGGGAGACGAAGTCCACTGGCCCGAGGCAAATAGCAAGATCGAAGCCGACCCGGTACACAAAGCCAACAGTAACCTCCTTCTCTGAGAAGATTCCTTCAGGTACAATCTCTGTGATAGGCCAGACAGAGAGGGCCCCATACCAAATGGTATTGGTCCCTGTTACCTCTGAGGACCCCCACATAACGGGGATTGCCCGCCCTTCAGTTGCTGTCGGAAAATTGAAATCTCCAAGGCCCTTCGGACGTTCGTCCTCAATCTCCGATTTTGGTGCCAGTAGCTGTCCGACGAAGAAGAGAGCAACGGATACAAGGAGTAGGATTATCCAGAAGAATGGGGGTTTACGTTTTCGAGGCACAACGTCTCCTTCCTATTTGAGTACGCCCGTTGAGAACGGGTTCTTGATAGGTACGTGAGGGAAACCACCAAAGTTCGAGATATTCTTCGAAAACTTATCATGGCAATGCGCAGGGGAGTGATTGCATCCTGCATAGGCTTTCAGTACCTGCCCAACCTCAAGGGTCTCAAAGGCAATGGAGATGTTCATCTCATCCCCAACAGCAGACAGAATCATGCGGTATCGGAAGCCATCATCCGTTTGTACGTACCCCGCATTGAAAAAAGAGGGGTCTTGTGTCAAGCGAAAAGTAGCTGAAAGACCTCCCCATGTCGGATCATCAGAGAACGTGATCTGGGTCCCATCTGAAGAGACTGCCTCAACTACAACATCGCTGCGATAAAGTTCTTTATTGATAGTACAGAGGGCGTCGTACAAGACATGATTGCACGGGTAGGAATACATGCGACGGGGAATAGACTGCTCCAGCACAGCTGAAGCTGGGTTGATTGCGACCTTAGCGATATCCGACTGAAAGGTAACAGTAGCGACACTGCCTACCCAGTATACAATGGTCTCTGAGTCCCCATCGAGTAGATGTCGCCGATAGATCGTCAAAGTGTCTGAAGAAGAGGGTACCCCATTGATATACCTATTAGTAAACTCGGTATCAGAAGACATTGTTACCGTCATCTGACTAGATGCCTTCTTAGAACCTAGACCCGTTGAGGTACGCTTCAGGGGAGTAGGCTCGTAGGTACGCCCTCCGAAGATTACAGGAAGGTTCCCACTCGTATAAGCGAATTCGCTTTCAGGGTTTTGAAAGAGATACAGCTCTACCGGGCTACCTGACTCCGCGGATTGCTCAGCTGCAAGGTAGGTCATTGGATCACTCCGATAATAGGTGCTTTGACTACCGCGCGACCTTGACCCAGATGTTCAATCGAGATCTTCTCAGTATTGAACCGTACTAGAGAGAGATAACTGAACATGGCAACATCCTCTATTGCGATGGTATACCCGGTACCGCTATCAATCTCCAAGGTCTCCGTGCCATCATCATTATTCACTGCAGAAATGATCTCCCGGTAGATCACAGTACCATCTGTCAAACGGATGTAGATGTCCTTGAAAGGCTGGATATCGCCAACTAGAGTAGAGTATGAGACATCCTTCACTTCGATAAGGGTATCTGAGGGGCTCAGACCAAGGGTGATCTGGAAGTCGTTCCGGAACGTCGGGAGCCACCAGGAGCGGTGCTTACCCTTCGCCCAATGCAGGAATTGGCGAACCACAAACAAGTCTTCAGGAGTCTCTGGAGCCCAGGTCTTCATGCTTGTAGGTGAATTGACGAGCTTCCGCGCCACCGTCTCGAAGATACCTGTTTTGAAATCAGTAGTGATGTGCCCTGAGATCTCTGACTCACGAAGTGTGCGGCCCTGCATGAAGTTTAGCCCATCAATGACTGGCTTCGACTTATATGTAGTCAGAGTCGAGATATCTGAGTAGTCCTCATACGTCCTGGAAGCCCACTTTACCTGGACCTTAGTGACATTGGTCTGGTATCTCTCGTTCCTGACCGCGTCCCTTGCAGTGCAAAACTGTGTCGGGAGGACGTATGTCCCCGCGACATGGGCATACGTCAAAGGTTGTTCGACAGTTATCGTGGAGTCCGTCGTGCCACTAATGGCACCGATTTCAAAGCTGTTCCAAGCGGTCCAAAGTACAACCTCTTCGCCAACACGGAATTCAGCGAAAGCGGTATCCACATTGATGACAGTGTCCGAAGCGGCGGCATCCGTCGCCAACCGCCGCGCATACTGCCACATGATGACAGCAAAAGGGTTCCCATGATGCCCGGCTAGCATGTTCTTCGCAGCAGCAACCTCTTGCGGATCGACCAGCAGGTACTCCATGTCGAAGATTTGTCGCAGGATGGGTCGGATGCCTGCACGCTGCTCTGTGCCATCCCGGGACTCAATAATCCGAGTCTTCCCCTCCAGGGTCTCCTTCATCGGTCGTTGGGCCGCAAAAGGCCACATGATTGACCGTAGCCCCGTGATGAAGAACTCGGGGAGGACCGCACCGAAGTCGAACTGGTACAGGGCGTTGATTATGGCGGGCCCTGTTACCGCTGACACACCGTACAGGAATATGCCCTCTTCAAGGGGACCGAGACCTATGGGGCGAGGGCTTGGTGGGGTAAGGGTGATGCCTTGGGTACCCGAAGACACGATATCTGTCATGGTCTCCGTATTCAGTAGAGACGCATTGTACACCGTGAAAGATCCTGCCAGGTCGACCAGGAGATTCCCTAGTGTAACCCCCGGAGGTAGTATGTGGATCTGTTCGAACCAAAGATCCCCATACGAGGGTATGACCCAAGCAGAGCCTGTTACCCTGTTCGGTAGGGTAGGAACTAACCTACCCGGACTGTCGACAAGGGCGATGAAAGGGCTTTGTATGTAGCCTTCGCCAAAGCCATCCTGGGCGTTACCTACAGACCCAATGTTGGAGGAGACGGTGGCGTGCTTGGTGGAATAAAGTCCTTCCGGAATCAACCAAGACACAAGACTCTCCTAAGCAAAACGCTTATACGCAAATGCCAGCATACCTGTTTGGAAGGTACCCCCGGATTCACTACCGCCCGGAGTGAAGGGGCTTCCTTGGGTCTCTGTTCCGCGTCGAGCCATTGGGTACACATCATAGGTGTCCGACCCAATGGTGATCTGTGCTTCCGCGGGCAAACCCTGAATTGACATCATGTGGACGCCCGGATAGGACCCAACCAGGACGCTACGAGTCCCATTAGATTCTGTTGACGCGTCCGTGACCAACGCTGGGTTTGGCGCCAAGATGCTACGCCCAGTTAGGTCGGACTGCCCTGTGCGAACCATTTCGAACATGGGGCTGCGTGCGCCCTGTTCATTCCAGCCTGCGGCCCCACAGAAACCCGCGGAGAGGCGGCTACCATGGGTGTTCTGGATACTGGTTTGCTCTCCAGAGGGGGTAGCACTGTAGGGGTAATGTAATACATCCTTACCGATAGTGCTGTTCGCAGTGTACGCCATCGGGGCGGTGCAGTCCCCATTTGTCATGGTACTGGCGCCGCAATACGCTCCATAAGGGAGAGCAGCAGCCCAGTAGGGTTCAATGACGCCTATCCAGAAATGATGGTACAAGCCAGGGGAGGGGTTCAAGACCATGCAGAAGTAGTCATTGTCCCCGGTAAGCCCTTCATCCCCATAGAAGTAGTACGTGAGGGGGAATGTGACATAGTTGTTCTTGGTGGAGTCACTGTTCTCACTACCAGATGAGCCCATTGCCGTTCCGGTATGCTGCCCGAAAGTGGTACCCCCTCCGTCATTATCTGTTGACAGCCAACATCGGAGTTGATCGCTAGCATGACGGAAATCGAAATTCCAGTACGCGGAACCATAGGACCAAGTAGCCGCGTCGAACAGCCCACCATCATTGTCATTGACACCATTAGTGTATGTGTTGGAAAAACGTAGATCACCCGTTAGGAAGGTGTCCATCGCGGAAACCAGGGCGGCCCAACTTGCCGCTGAACCTGTGCTGAAAGCCATTGACGCCTCCTAAGACAGCCGAAGAGCCCAGATGTTGGCCTCGTCCACTGCCTCGATCGAGTTCACCACCAAGTAGTCTTGCCCACTTATATCAATGATGAGAGTGGGGGTTAAGGTAAGACCATTGACGCCGAACACCCCCTCAAGAACGCCAAAGACCTGCATATCGATATTGGAATCGGGTTTACTCGTAAGCGTACAGGGCCACAGCATATGACCCCCATTCCATTCCTCCATCCTCAGAAGCTCATCACGGGAGGGCTGGGTTCTCTTGTAGGGCCAGATATGTCTAGGTTTATCGACATCGGTAGTCACATTATCGCTATCAATAGCGGCTAGCGACCCATCTACCCAACGCATGTAGGAACTCCCATTGGGGTCTATGAACATGCGTTGCTGACTCTGCCCGTCTCCACCCCAGAAGGGTATCCCTGTGCTAGATTCGCAGCCCACGAAGAAGGGATAGGGGTATTCCGTTGGTGTTGAGTATGGGGTGATGAAGCCACTGTACATTGAGTGCATGGTAGTCGAGACTTGCCAAGCGGCGACAAATCGACGCCCGTCGCACACATACCAGTAATTCGTACCCCCATCGTACATGCCAACGAACCTTTGATTCATGGCGCCAGGCTGATTCTCAGGGAGGGCGATCCCAGTATCGTACCCCATCATAGTCCGGAGTCGGTAGCCCCATCGATTGAAGGGTATGCCACTGCGTTCAGCCATGAAGTTGTGGTAGATATCATCGGTACCCGTCAACCCCGTTGACTTGAGCACGACTTCACCATCTTCTTCGTATGTACGGTCGTAGTTGGTACTCACAACCTGATACTTGTCTGCGGCTACTGTATTAGTGTTGGCAGTGACATCGAATACAACAGTGTCACTCGCCGCCCAGTTAGACGCTCCCTGGGTTACGAGAAAACAAATCTCGTCATTGTCCGACTTGTAGATGGTATCCGCTACCCCACTTGTCTGCGCCCCGCTCACTGAGCCCGACACGTCGAAGTCACTGGCGGTAGTGAAGGTGATCGTCCATGTCTCGGGGACGCTGGAGCGGACACCCGCCAGGCCCCTCCATACAGTGTCAACGAAATCGATATCACCGTCACCCGAAGTCGTAGCTACGATCGAACTGTAGTCTACAATCGTCGCGCCCGTCAGGAACTGGGTGAGTACGCGAAGAGCTGCAAAGTGCCCTCCGCAGTTGTCCCCTACATTTGAGAGGGACCCTTGGGCGGGCACGGATCCATTGAGATAAGCCATTTAGGCGATCTCCCTGAGAATGTCGGGGTTCCTCTGGATGACGTTGATCACTGCTTCCTCCCCCGCACTGGTATTCAAAGCCTGGGGGACAGCATCGGGATCATCCACATTCACCACTTGAAGATTGATAGGTGGCTGTGACCGCGCACCAAGCATGTCGTTAGGGATTACCGTTCCGCGCGAGTCGGGTACGAACATCTCGGGGCCGCGCTCGCCAACGGGGTAGGCGGTACCCGGATTCACGGGACCACCCTGAGCCTTCCCAGCGCCGAAGCTCAAGAAGCTACCTCCTGGTATGCCTCCTGGCATACCCACAGCTGCCTGAATCGCTTTGAGGACCAACATCTTGATGATGACCTTTGTAATAGAGGAGATCAAAGCGCGAGCGAACACCTTACCGGACACCTTGCCGCCAGTGGCCCATTCGGTAAGAGCATCAACACTGGTGTTCAATGCTCCATTCAGCCCCTCACTAATGTTCGACTCAACGGTCCCAAGGTCTTTGATGAAGCCCTTGAAGCCCTCCCGGGTACCCCTGACCGCTTGCTGGAATGCAGTCATGCCTTCTGGGTCAATATCAGAAAGACCATCAGCAAAAGCTTCATTGACTTCCCGCTGCGACGCAGCGTACTCAAGGTTTGTGATAACTCCCTGTTCTAGGGCAGTTTGTAGGAGCTGAGTTCTTTCCACGAACTGTAGGGTCAGCTCAAGAGCTGGATCGAATTCGCTCATCAGAGAGAGAACTGAATCGCGGACACTGTCAATCTTGCTAGAGTCCAGCGATGTACTGTTTATAACCCCCATGGCCTTTGAGAACTCTTCGGTAACAAGCCTTATCGTTGTGGCATACTGCTCGTCCGTTACGACAGCTGCCTTTATAGCTGTATCCATAACCATTACGCGCTCTGCAAACTCACGGGTCACTTCAATAGCGGGCTCGAACTCCTCGATAACATCCAGTGTGGCTTTCTGGAGCCTCTTGAAGCCCTTCTCATCGAGTCCAATGTCAACAACGCCTATCGGCTTGTCAGGCTTAAATCCCTCCGCTGCGGCAGCCTTCGCGGCGGCCTCTGCTGCGGCGGCCTCCTCCTTTAACGCCACTGCAGTACGCCTTGACGCCTCAGTCAGTAGATCTGAATTCGCTGCGGCATTCTCCAGAAACTTGAAATTATCTACACTGAGTTCTTGCTTGACAATGAGGCTAACCTCGTCACCAAAACCAGAAAAGGCACTTGTGAATCCCCCTCTGAAAGATTCTGCTACTAGCCTACTCACCTCATCGGTATCCCCGAGAAGTCCAGCCGCTATGAGGAGTGGTATGTTTCCGAAGAGGTCACCAAGGTTATAGTTCAACCGGGTGAAACCCTCCGCAGTTCTTTTCAGAAACAGCCAAACGACCTGGGAGGATATGTTGAACCCATTAACGAGATCATTGAATACCCGTTTGATGCCGGGGATTTCAAAATTTTCCAAACCAGTCATCTCAGATATGAACGCCTCAATACCAGGAATCATCTTGTCAATAATGACACTCGCCAATTCCTTCAAACGAAAAGACTGCCCCCCGATAGATACTACCTCATTACGGAAAGCGACAGCGAGACCAACGACGGTAACAAGAGCAGTCGCGATAGCAATGAATGGGTTCGTAACTGCGAGCATGATGAGTTTTGTGTTCAAAGAAGCGATAGCAGCTGCTATGCTCAACACCACAGATGCTGTCTTGACCGCAGCAATGCCCACTAGAACAATAAGCACCTTTTCAAGTAGAGGTACCCACTTTTCTGTATTGGTAGACGCTGCCAAGATGGACTTCCCAATAGCGATAATACCCTTTGCAACCTTACTACTGGTACCTGTTATCCTATCGAGTTCGCCAATGAAGACAGTAACTGATGTCTTCAATACCTGGAAAGACTGTCCTAGAGTGGGGAGTACCTTTTTGAACTCAGCATCAATAGTGGCAGCTTGCGCCTTGAATGATTGAATGACAACATCCCGGGTCAGCTTGCCCTGGTTCGCAAGGCCACGCAATGCGCCCATCTGCACCCCAAGGGAGTCAGATATAGCCTGAGCGATACGGGGTGTCTGCTCGATCACGGAGTTGAACTCCTGACCGGACAGCCGATTAGCTGCGATGCCCTGCGCCAACTGACGCAGGGCCCCCTCGGCCTCCTGTGCGGTCGCGCCGGACACAGCAATGGCCTTCGTCAAGGTCCCAGTGATCTTGGTCAAGTCTTGGGTGGTGAGCCCTGCAGCGTCTTGGGCAATTGATAGGCGCTGGAATACCGTAGCGACAGCATCGAGGGGAGCACGAGTCTCGATGGCGGTCGCAACGATACCATCCAACCGATCCTCTGCATCCGCGGCGCTAGTAGCAAAGACGCGGGTACGGCTCTGTAAAAGAGTGAAGGTATCAGCGGCAGTCGCCAACTGACGCACAAGGGCGCCAGTGACTAGGGCACCCATGGTCCTGTTCATACCCCTGAGAGCTGAATCTGCCTGACCCGCATTGCCAGCGATATCCCGGAGTTGCTTTTGGACTGATCGCGCTCCGCGCTGGCGTATGAGGACGGTAAGAGTTTCTGTCGCCACTATGATCGCTCCACAGTGAAGCCTGGTAGGCTCTTGCCACTACTGCTGAGTACCCTAATCCTAGTCCGCGCCAGGTTCAGACCAACAGTTATCGCGGCACGAAAAAAGCCAGCCGGAGCCTGAAGACTCCAGCCATTGTTGAGCCTACCGAGGTAAGGGACTTTCTTCCCGCCATTCGAAATGACTACGTTCTCTCCCTCTCGCGTCACCCGCCCTTTGAGAGCGCGGATTGCTTCTTCAACGGTGGCTGCGGAGGATCGGGGAGTCCGAACCTTTCGGCTCGGACTCCCACGCCGCACAAGCCAATTGGATCGTGCGAGTCCGGTATCGACAGGAGTGCCGCTAACGAGCGCCCCGACCACGGCAACAGCAATGCTGTCGACGCCTCTACCAGCTAGTTCCGGAAGGATTTTGGCGCGTCTGCGAATCTTTGCCTGGAACGACTTGATTGTTGCCACGTCTACGCCCTACCTCCTTGCCACAATACTCCAAGAACGCTTTGTCCATGGAATCAATGAAGCATATCAAGTCTTCGTACAGTATCTCCTCATCTGCTATGCCAAGACGGCATGCGTACAGGTCAACAGCCGTCCAAGGGATGGGACCGGGAACGCCTGGTGCTATAACGCCTCTACATGTCGAGAGGCGCCAAAAGTGCCTAACGTATTCAGTCAGGTGATCTGGTACATCTGGAGGGATGCAGGACTCCGGGATAGGGTGCCCCAGCTCTATTGCTGCACTAGCGACCGTACTCGCCTGGACGCCGAAACCCATCGTCCAGGCGACCAGATCGCCTAGCCTTTTGCATCGGCCTCCCGGCTCACCTCCAAGAAATGAGACGCAGTGTTGGCCTGGGTGATGAGGTACTCCGCCAAATCAGGGAGATCCTTCAGGAGCTTCAGGCAGTTCTCCGGGGTGTACTCGATCAGCTCGCCGTCCTTGCCGATGACATTCTCCCAGGCCAGTACGATGTGCTTTGCCATCACCTCGATGGTCCTGTCCTCGGAGATCCGATCCTTCGCCTGGCCATCGGGCATCTGGGCGAAGGGCCGCATCGCTGCCTTGAGCGCGGTGGTGAACTTCTTGTTCCCCCCTCCGGCTCGCGCGAGAATGAAGGTGGACTTCTTGCCTTCGTCGTCGATCAGCTCCAGAGCGAAACCCTGGGTTTCGAGATCCTCATTGGCTTTGAACTGACTGTAGATGGACATTCTGGGGGTACCTTTCTCTTTCGATGGGGGTTTCATCACGGGGCCGGCAAACCGCCGGCCCCGTGAGTCTTACTTCCGCGACTTCTTGCAGTCCGAATGGCCAAAGACCAAAGAAGGGCCAGTATAGAACCAGTCTTCGAAGCCAACAGGCTTTCGAACATAGCCGCTCACCGCTGACGCGTTGTAGCGCCAACGTCTTCCTTTTTGGTGGGTCATGATGTCTCCTTCACTACCAGACTGTCATGACATCTCCTTTCTCTATCTCCGCGAGCCCTACACAGGTACGTGATGGAAACGCATGAGCTTCAGCGTGTACCCCAGAGTCTCATCGAGGATGCCCTGGTACTGAAGCGGGATTGTGACGTCATCATTCTTGCCGGGCACCTCGGGAGAGCCCTCAGAGAACTTCAACCGCGGGACATCCCACAGCTGAGCCCGGCCGATCGCGTCGCGGAATCGGATGTCGAAGGACGACTCAGCATTGTTGACGACGTCAACAGCCAGCGACTTGTCATCGAAGTACGTCTGTAGAGACCCGGTCACGCCGAACTCCCCAGAGCCAACGTCCGCAGCACCCAGCACGCCAACAGCGGGCTTCTCGCGCAAGTTGTTCGCGATCGAGATTGACGCCTCTGTCACGAAGTTGAGACCTGAGATCACTACTCCGTTACGCGCGATACGGCCGACATTCGAGCTGGAGTTGTAGACCTGGAACCGCGGCGCGGATATGGTAACGGCGCCCGCGAAACGGCCGGTGCCATCACACCCGGGACCCTGATCGACCGAGTCCGAGTAGAACTGAGTCGATCCAAGGAATGTGGCGCCCGAGGTGACAATCGCCTGCGGCTGCGCAGTGAACGTGAAGCCATCTGTAATCATGCCGAGGAGATAACTGAAGGTCACCGGATTGTGATCGTTGTAGGTCATCTCCAGAGCGTACGAACGCTTCGTGGTGCCATTCTTGATGCGCTCGCCCAGGAAGAGCTGAACAGTATCCCCGGAACCGCTGTCTGCCGCCCAACCCGTCGGCACGCGATCGACCGTCAGGATATTGGCAGCGACCGAGACGATACGGACATAGTCATTGTCCTCAGTCGTGGTAGAGAAGCCCTGGATCAACAGCCAGTCCCCCGCTTCCAAGCCGAGTGTAGTGAAGTCGAGGATTGTAGAGGTGAGAGTATCCGGACTCAAGGTAGCGACAATATCGCTCGTAGCGGCCTGTACACCCACGTAGCTGAGCTTCGCGAACTCACTGGGGGTCTCTACTACCATGCCTGCGCCGACCACGGGAACGTCCGTGTTGGTCGGGCCGGCGTCGACAACCTTCAGCCCATTGTTCGCAGCGTTCGTGAAGCCCTCTGCGAATACGAGGTCTCCCGCAGAGACTGCAGAGCCCAGATCCGCGACTGTGTAACTGTCGGCGTCTACCGCGGTGATCTGATCAACGGTGAGCCGATTGTGCCACTTGAGACGGGCCTGCCACTGACTGAAGAAGGCACCTTCGAGGAAGGTATCGTAGATCCCGAAGGCCAACTCCGAGTTGGAGTCGCCACCGGCGGACCCCCCAACGAGAGGGAGATCCGAGATCTGGCGATCATCCCGAAGCAGCTCTGACACAACGGTGGCAGGCGTGAAAGCAAGGTTGGGCGCGGAGGCGATGGGGATCGTCTCAAAGTCGGGAGTGGCCGGGATGACTCCGTAAGCCGACTCCTCGACCGCCCGAAGGGACACTCTATTCGTATCTGACATAGCTGATCTCTCCTATGAGATTCGATCGTAGCTGAAGTTCGCCACTACGTTGACCTGCCAATAGGTCCCGTCGGCTGCCAGCTCATTGATATCGGCATCAGTCAATCTGACGCCGAGCGTTTCGTCGACATCCTCAAATGCTTGGGCCATCGCCTCAGCGATGTCCATAGCACTACGAGTCCCCGACCCTTGTGGCACGAAGATCTGAACGTATACCGCTCCTCGCCGCCGATTGATGACCGAGTTTGTGCCAGGGTTCCCGACAGATTCTCGGCTACTTCCAAAATGCCTGAGTACAGTACGGCCGTACATAGCGGGGTCGCTCGGCCTATTACTGTCTTGATTATCGTAGAGCAAAGGAGTACCCGCTGGGGCGTTTGCTTCCCATGTGGCCTTTACCAGAGTGAGCAAGGCGTCTTCAGCTTCAGCTGCTGTCTCAGCCATCAGTTCTCCACCTTGCAGATATAGAGCACGGCCTCGGCCCCCTTCCAGACAGTACCGACCTTCTTGATCTCTAAGACCCGATCCCCATCCACAATCTGCATGGAGATAGCCGGAGCCACAGTCAACCCCGAGCCCGCGATGTACACTTGTACCCCATTCACCTCAACTGGAGAAAGTACAAGCCTAGATACAGCAGACACGCGTGCTACAAGGTCTGATGCCGTCTCATCAATGAAGACCCCATACGCCTTGGTATCCGTGAATGCCGGATCGCCATCATCCGCCCAAGGCTTCGCAGAATCCGTCACAGAAAGAATGCGTTGCCTGATGGAGATTGGGCGGCCATTCTTCTGTATGAGCCGCTTTGCAGTCTGCGCGATAGACATACTACCGAACCACACTCGAACCCGTATCCCGGGTATACCCACTATTCCACAGGATCCGATCCGCCGCAGGGTAGGGCTGGATCAGCTTCAGCTTGCGGGTGGTGTCATACCGGACTTCCTCTTCGAGGGGACCGACCTTCTCTCGTGTCATCTTGATCGATCGAAACTGCTCATCAAGGTTGGGGTCTGGCTGGAGCTGGATTTTCTCGGTGCCATCGCTCAGGACCCGCAGTGCGTACTCCGCTGTGGCCTGCTGGACTTCAACCGGGACGACCTCCGACGCATCGACACCATTGCGGTCGTAGATGCTGCTCCGGGGCCACTGGAGGGACTGAGGCCCATTGGTGAGCAACTCACCGAAGAACATCTGGATGGTATCCCCCGCGGCGGCATCCGCTGCCCAGCCCTCTGGCCCATCCTCGATCTGGATCTCGTTGGCCGAGATGGATACGACCTGGAAGAAGTCATTGTTGTCGGTGGCTGTCGAGAAGCCCTGTACCAACACCCAATCGCCAACTGCCAAGCTCAATGTAGTGAAATCGAGTGTGCTAGATGTGATTCGATCCGGGGATACTGCTGCCGCGATATCCCCAATACCCGCTTGGGCTCCCACGTAGCCGATCTGTGCGCCGGCCCCAGGTGTCTCGACTACAAGACCCCCTCCGACTATGGGGAGGTCCGTGCTAGTAACGCCAGCATCGATCACCTTCAGCCCATTGTTCGCAGCGTTGGTAAAGCCCTCTGCAAAGAGAAGATCACTCTGACCGAGAGTGCCCTTGTCAACTACTGTGTAGCTGTCGGTATCGACGGCAGATACCTCAGTCGCGGCACCATCATTTCGCCACCGCAGCAAGCTCCCCCATGTCGTAAAGAACGCCTCCTCGATGAAGTCGACATAGACCGGGAACTCCGAGGAGTCTGGCAAGCTCGGGGCGGCGGCTACATGCTCGGGATTGGATAGTGCCCCTCGAAAAAGGAACCTCTCGTCGATGTACTGAGTCGCACGGATAAGGGCTGTTGCCTTATCGTTCTCGTCGGCTTCACCCCATAGGGTGTTATCGCGAATACGATGATAGTCCGTTACGAAGGCGAAGTCGGTGTAGGTATTAGCATCAATTAGACCCGTACCGTCTTCAACAACGAGATCAACTTCTAGAACAGCCATTGCTAAATCAAATCCTTCAGGAGGGTTACAGTACCAAAGAGAACCGTAGAAGTATCACCCCCCAGCTCCAGTTGCACCTCGTGATAATAATCGTCTTCCTTCATGTCAGCGGTATCCTCTGGGGTAATCGCGACATCAGCACGCCCTGTTGGCCCATCAATGAGAGTCACCCCAGAGCCCAAGGTCTTCGTTATCAGAGCACCCCCTTTCGGGATCACCGAATCAGATACCTTCTTTGAGAGGGCCCAAGTGATCTCAGTGGCCGTGGTAATATCCAAGGCCGCGCCATCTTCATCATTGATAGTGAGTTCAAGTGTTCGCGAATCCCCCGAATGGTGCGAGAAGTTCGCTTCGAGTCCAATCATGGGTCTTGCCTCACTCTCCCACCTGTCAACGGAGTAGCATTGCTCCGCTGGGCGGTTTGGGCGTTTGCGGTTGACTGCTGTGCATCAAGATCATCTGAGCCAGATTGCAGAGCCTCCAAGGCCGAAGCGCTACTGCTTCGGGCAGCTTGTATGCTCGAAGTTGATTGCTGCGCCTCAAGGGCGTCTAGATTGGACTGTAGCGCTTCCAGCGATGAGGTACTGACACGCCGAGCCACTTGAGCCTCTATGGCTGATTGCCGTCCACTGAGGGCATTTGGATTAAACTGCAAGGCTCCTAGAGCCTCGGCTACTATCTGTCGCGCAGATAGAACATCAAAGGCTACCCGCCGGCCTGCCAATTGGCTAAAGAACTGTGCAAGCTCATTCGCCAAAGATAGAGTGAGGCTTCCTAGAACATCAACATCTCCGTAGATCGCGAGGAATCCACCCGGAAGGTTGGCTGTCTGATAGACTACTTCCAACTCCGATGGAACAACTGGCGAGGTATCTGTTACTTGGATCGTGATCTCATCATCATCTGTTTGCTGGTAGTTTACAAAAGCTTGCGCATGCCGTACACCCGTTGATCCCGCAGCCATTGAACCGAGCACAAACTCCAGGGAACTCGCTGAGGGGTTTGAACCTAGTAGAGTAAGAGTGTGCTCCCTATCACCCGTGACGTCATTCATATCGATAATTGAGCTACCCCGAAAAACGCTCATCTCTAAATTCTTAATAGCGTAAAGGAGCCCTTGAAAAGATGAATTCGGCATCTGTGTCAAACGAGCAGTCACCAAGCTTGAAGTAGGGCCTGGTTCCGCAAGCCAAGTAGCGTTCCAATCGTCCTGCGAAATACAATCCTGCGCAATGATCGCTTGATCCCAATCATCGATATCTACTGGGCTATTATTAACATCCACCAGGGTTTGATCAGTACCATCATCATCCCGATCCAGCAATGCTGTGCGGCCGAGCTTCCAATTCGTTCCCCGGAACTCCCACATATCGTAATAGACAGTACAAGGCCCCACAGTACCTAATCGAATTGTCCGGAGGCCCTCAAGACCAAGAACTATGAGGACAAACCCGTGCATGACCGCAGAGAGGGGTCCGACCTCATCAGAAGCCACCCCACAAGGAGCAGGCCACGTCCTGAATGTGGCAGGAGCGTCGACCCCCATCTGAAAGAAAAACGCGCCACCTATGTATTGACCATTGACTATAGTGTTGACAGCCTGACCTAGGAACCGAATCTCATTAGGGCCACCGGAAACACCAAGATACTGGATGACCTGAAAAGTTACAGAGATTTGAGCAGCCTGTGCTGCTGTAGACCGATTCAAGGTAACCTGAGACGGCGAGTCTTTGGTGACCCAAACTCGGAGGTCCCTGTGATCAATCGTTGGGGGCAATGCTCCTGTTGCAATACCCCCATCCTGCGTACATAGTAGCCGAATCCCAGTGCGCTCCATAGTGCTTGGTGCGAAATTGGGGATCGCTACCGCTAAATCTATAGAGGAAGAGCTGCCACTAAAACTAGCACTAACTTCCCATGTCCGGAATTCAGGTCCATAAGCGACTTGCGCCAAATCTATGTAGGGGTCGACGTCGACTACGCTGTACTGCCTCAGTAAGGTGTACAGGTTGTCTGGGTTCAGATATATGTTACCCACTACATTGACGTCGCCATCAACTTCAATGGGGATTGGCCTTATAAAGTTGACTACCGATTGCCTAAAGTATGTGGAGTTTGTGGTAGATGCAGATCGAGTATACTCTACATCTGAAAGGTCGCGTATTGTGCTATGCCAATGGTTCCTCGGTTGCCCTATGGCTGATGTTAGGTCTAATGCCGCTTGACTAAAGCCTCCAACGGAGCTTACGCTTGACGCACCAATCTGTACCGCATCGAAAGGCTTCGTTTCCGTCTGCCTGCCGAAGGGAAAAGACTCGCCAGGTATCGGGGTTTCCCCGCCCTCCCAGGCATTGCTATGTGATACCCTGATGTTGGGGTTTGACAGCACGACGATATGCGCGGTATCGTTAGCTCCTGGAGCTACCCCTGTGAACTTCACTCTGAGAGATGTTGTAGTCGTTCCAGGGAGAACGATGTACCTCTGATCCCTCAGTCCCGTTTGGCTAGTCTGTGCATTGACTAGAAGGATGAAAGCGTTGTCCCAATCGCCAACATCGTTGATCAAAGCAACATTCTCGAAATTACTGTCTGAGATCAAATTAGTAACAGAAGGTACGAAAGTTACCGCCTCCTGAACCCAGTCGGACCCATTGAAATCGAGTAGAGCTGTACGGTAGTCAATGTTATAGCTCGACCCGTACCTATGCAACCATTGCCAATAAGCACCAAAAAGTAAGTTGTAGTCAGAGCGGACTGCGAAGTTTATCGGACCATCAGCAGATTGACCAAAGGGCACACTCATGCCTTCAATCACACACGCTATATTGAGCCAACCCTGCGAGGGGGTACTCACTCCCTCAGAGTTGAGATTCCAGAACCGTGAAGCTTGGCCATTGGGCATGCTACGCACGGCACGGTGGATCACCGTGAACTCATCGGGATCCCCGGGAGCCCCTACGAAGTAGAGCAAATCCCAAAAGACCTCTACCTCCAAAGAGGGATTAGGGCGTCGCGTGATCCGTACCGTATCTGTTCCAATCAGCTCAAGATCTACCCAGAGATCATCAAGAACAACAGATCCCGTTGTGCCCGCTTTGGGACTTATGCACGTACCCGGATAGCTCGAATTAGTCTTGACTACCGCATGATCCGGATCGAAAGTGAAAGGGAGAACCACATCGACCGTCGGAGTATTCACGGGGACTGTGGTCTGCCCTTGATGAACCAAGAGGGACATGGGCTACGTCCAGGTAAAGCGCAGCTCTTGGATCTGGAATCTCGCGACGTTCCCTGAATTGACAGGCTGCACCGTTTGGAGGTCATCAAATAGGAGCATAAATGTACCGGCTGTATTCCAGATCGCGGCGGAGACGATTGTCCCCCAATTCGCTGAAGCCTGCACAAAATCAAGGACATCCTGATTTCGGAGGATGTTTGGCGATGCGAATTCCCAATCAGCCGAAGCCGTCACCAAGGGAGTGTACGACCCCCCAGAGACATCCGTACCAACCCCGTCTGCATCTACTGAGTCAGTGTAGAGGCGTAGGGTAACCGCGGTCTCTACGGGCAATACCGAGATCCCGACGGTGGCCTCTATGACCTTCTGCTTCCAATAGTTCGAGAGCATGCTGTCTCCTAGACCACTGCATCATCTAGGGTGATGACGCCCGCCCGGGCGCCCTCAAGACGGGGAATCATGTCCATATTCTCCGGTCCGAAACTCTGTATCACCCCGGTATCAAAGGTGGGGTCATCAAAGGCCCCATCCCCCATCCTCCACCAATCGATCAGGCCGAGGATAGCGCCAGGCGCCCGGGGGTTGTATGTGATGCTCTCGCCATCATTGTAGATCCGTAGTGCTTCGTCACCATCAAGCCGACGATTGAAAAGCATCACTTCGTCTGAGATACCCGAATGGTAGGTGCCGTCAGTATCCGAAGCAGTATCCCCTACGGACCCCATACGCAGCGTAGCGCTGGAAGGCGCCGGGATTGGTATTACTGGGTAGGATGCCGTTATAGTATCTGCCACCCCATCGATGTATATGAGATAACCATCTGTGGGATCCCACCCGAACACTACATGGTGCCAAAGGGTATCTACTCCAACCGCAATGATCTCAGCGTCAGCCATGGCGCCAGCCCACAGCATGATGATACTATCAACCCTGTGGATTCCGAACCCATCAGCATTGGTTGTCTTGCTTGAGGAGGCTCCGAATACCCCAACAGGACCACTGGGTACCGATACAGGGAACCTGAACCACATCGCTATGGTGAATCCGCTGATAGTAGCTCCGAAAATGGATTCCAGGGAGCGACCGGAATCGAGGTAGGCCCCACCATTAGCCCCGCCCCCTGAATTGAAATGGGTGGCTGTGGCATTGGCTTGAGCATACTTCCTACGGTCTTGGCTCCTTCTGGTACTGACGGCCGGAGGAAAGGGGCCACGAGCAACGAGCGCGGCCTGCCTATCAAGATCCGCACGACTTGCCATGTCGGGTCCCCCTATCCGTTCTTCCCGAGGATGCCCGACTCGGTGACCATTTCCATGATGGCGCCACGCACCTGATGGCGATGATCATCGAGCTTGCGCGACACCTCTTGGTTCCTCCGGTTCAGCTCCGCCAGCGTTAGGCGCTGGTTGGTTCTCGCCTTCACCGCGGCAAGCGCAGCACTGGTCCGTTCGAGATGAAGGGCGTGCCTGCGAACCGTCCCCGCTTCGCGACCCAGCCCCGAGATTACGTCGTCGTAGGGGTAGCCATCTTCGCCGGGAAGCAATCCACCGATCTCAGGCGCATCGGGGACAGGGTTGATCCGCTCCGGAAGGGCATCGCCCACATCCAACGGGGAGACAGACGCCTCCTGGTCGAAAGGGCCCTGGGGGGCGGCCAAGGCCGACTCCCCACCAGCCTCGCCGGTCGGGGAATCGGAAGTAGGATCATTCTGGGGCTCCTGCGCGGACACACCGCCGCTCAAGAGATCTTCGCCGTCTGTTGACGCCGTGGTGCTCGCCTGGTCCTGCATAGGATCAGCCTCCTTGGATTGGATGGGGGTTAGGTGGGGGTGGGGGTTGGGTATGGGGGTCAACTGGAGCGGCAGGACTGGCATCCTGCCGCTCCAGGGTAGCGACCGCTGTGGGGTGATCTATCCGTTGGTCTGGAGCACCGCGAAGGGAACCAGCTTCCGTCCGTAGATGCGCTCCCAGTTGGCCTCAAGAGCCAACTCAGTGTTGGTCGGTGAGTCCTTCGCCATCGAAGCTCCGAGGAACCTGAAGCCCTGCGGGTGGAGAATGAACTCACGACGTGAGTACAGAACCTCCTGCCCGCCGCCATTACCCGCGGCACCCTGGCGCTCTACCTCGGCCGGGACGCGCGGAGTGCCATGACCAAGGCCGAAAACACCAGGACCGAAGATCTGAGTCCAGTAGCGCGGGTTGCCGCCATTCGCCGTGAGGGAAATCCCATCATCCACCAGGAGAGTTTTCCCCTGGTACGTCCCGAATCCGACATTGGCCTCGCTGTCCGGGATGAAGTCGATCAGGTTCAGCTTCTGCATTCGCGTGTGGACCACCGAGTGGACCGCGATTGCCGAGACTCGCGCCTTGTGGTCGCCCATGGTCTGCATGGCATCCAACATCGCGTCCGCAGAGAACAGGTTCGCACTACCAATAGCGCCCGACGTCGAAATGTCGACCAGCATATCGCTAGCGTCGTCGATGATGTTGTTCGCGATGATGCCCTCAATCGACGCGTTCAAGAGCAACTGATCCTGACGCGTCCAATACCCGGCAACACGGCCGGCGATGGCATTCATCGGATCGGCACCTGCCAGAGAGGCCGCAAGATCCATACTGGACCACGACTGATTACGGCTCATCCGAATCGCCCGGGTCTTTCCCGTGGTGATCAGCTCCGGCGTGGAATCGAGCCGCGTGGCCGGCGTGCCGGCACCATAATCTGCAACCATGACATCGCTCGGGTCGTCGCCCGAGACATTCGCCTCGGTGTCGGCCAGGTCATCGAAATGCGGCATTTCCACATACTGGCCCCCGCCCTGAACGAACTGGTCCAGAAGGGGATCGGTGAGGATGATGCCAGTCTTGATGAAGAGCGACAGGGTTGCACTGAGTAGCTGGACGTAAGGCGCGAAGATATCCGTAATGACGATATCCGAGATCTGAGTCTGAGCCATGGCTCAAAGCCTCCATTCTTTGTGTTAGGTGCGGCCCCACTGCGGGACCTTAGGTTCACGTTTGGGGCGTGATGGGCGGCTCGGACTCACTCCTTGCCTTAGCGTCTCCGGTCTACTGGATCACCCAGCTCCGGATCTACTTGTCGAGGCGGAACTGGTCGATCAAGTCCTTCCGACCAGCCTGCTTCGCCAAGTTGTGTGCACGCGGCTTATCCGCCGCGATGATTGCTTGGGCCTCCGTCATATTGAAGGAGTCCTTGTGGAAGGGGTTGTTCCCGCCACCACCCCCGCCGCCTTCGCCATCCTTCGCTCCAACGCCTTTACTCCCAGGGAACCAGTGGGCTCGCCTCCCCTCTGCCTTGATGTCAGACAGCACCTCGGAGAAATCGACACCTGGATCGAAGCTACAACCCTCCTTGGTCACGACCTTGCCGTCCCTGACGGTCATGATGCGCTCTGCGAACGGCAGGATGTCTTCACGGGCTCCATCGACGACATTCGGGGTATCCTTGTTGCCCAGAACATCCTCGACGTGATCCCGGATCAAGCGCTGGTTGCCCGCCGCCTCATGTAGCCCAATGGCCTTGAGGTGCGACGCGTTCTCAGCAGTCAGCTGCTCGATCTGCTTGGCCGGCTTCCGAAGAGCGCGCTCGACGCGCTTCTCGACGAGGCTCTCAATCTCCTCATCAGACTTGCCCTTCTTGCCATCAGCCTTGAGATCCTCGACCTCATCGCGCAGGGCGGTAACGCCTTCCTCGTTCAAGTCACCGACCCAGTTGTAGGCCCGCAGCTTGACCTTCGTGCGGCCGTGATCGGCGCGCTCACTGTCCAAGGAGCCTTGCAGCCGTTCGACGTCACCTAGGGTTTTCATCCCCTCGATCTGGATCTCCCACTTCCCTTTCTTCTCCTGAAACAAATGGATGTACTCAGCAGGTATGTCTTCTTTACTATCATAAATTGCGCGTAGCATTGGTTCATTCACCTCATGGTGGAAAGCGCATCATTGCGCAAGAACCGACGGCTCAATCATCCTGATCTTCATTGTCCCCATCAGGATCATTTTCATCATTCTCGTCGTCGGGGGTTTCATCATCATCGTCATCATCACTGGACTCTGAAAGCTCGATGGGTACCTTCGGCTGTAGGAGATCGCCAATATCCCATTCTTCCTTTCGAATCTGAGCAATCTCTTCATCGAAAGTACGGTTGGTAACATCATTCTTTTGAAGCCACTGGTGGATGGACTCATAGGAAAGAGGCACCCCACGAAACTTCGCCTCCATCATCTTCACAATATCTTCAGCAGTAGCCGAATCCTCTACGAAGTCCAAGTTGGCAGTCACCTTCACCTTCTCGGGATCCGCGCCAATCCACTGTGCTATCTGCTTGAGGGTGTTCTCAAGCCCCGCGGCGCCCGCCAACGCGATGCTGTGAAGGGTCGTAGTCTTCGCTGTGACGCGGATACGGAGAGCCTCACCCGATTCTGCCTGGGACCCTGTGTTCTCCAACAGACGCGCGCCCTGGGCTGCTGCAGCCTTCTTATCATCTGACAATGATTTGCGCTGCTCTGGAACACCGTTAGAGTCGATGCCAATGAACTTCGCATCGCCATCAACAGGCAATTGAATCTTCGAACCCGCCCCAATCCGTGTAGGACTATCAGGGTTATCACCATCCTCAGCAGACATGTCACCAATAAGAACAAGGGTATCCTGACCTAGCATATGTATGCTCTGCCGGTAGTCCGCATCCCCCCGGTAAATAGTAAGCGCAGCATTTGATAGGCCAAGTAGCGGGATGATACCTGGAGAAGATTCCAAGTCATTTGCACCAATGAAGGTGAAAGGCACGAAATCCAAAGATCGACCCTCGAAAAGCGGGGTAACTGGCTCCATTGAGGAGTCATTCTCCTTCACGAAGGACTCGTAAAAACCGTTCTCTCCTATCTGGAACACCCGATATCGGGTCTTCTGAGTCCAATCGAAAGCAGCCTGCCCCTCTGCACCGCGTAACCATGCATCCTCAGAGGTAACGACAAAGTTCAGTTTGTCTCGATCAGTTTCTACTGACCGGAAATCATCCCAATTGGTGATTGACTCAGCCTGGTACGTGACGATATGGGGTAGACTTGCACCCTCTGCAATATCAGCTAAAGCCCCAATACGACCGTAGCTGAGTTGATTCACATTCAGGCGCCGCAACAGTGTTAGGAGGGACTCCCCACGACGGGTAGCATTAGCACGAAGGGGCTCCATCTCCTTGGGCAGTAGGATCTCGGCTTCTTCCCGGTGCATGATGCCAATCATGATCTGGATTGCATCACTGACCAACTCCAAGAACTGGGCTCGGTCCCGATAGGCATAGTACGAGGAAAGGCCCGGCTCGGCACCCGTCTTTACCCCATCGAGCACCATACCCTTAGTCGCCGGCAGGTACAAGAAAGTAGCCTGCTTGATTGTGCGCTGACCCGCGATAGTATCGCGCATCTGCCGCCAATCATCCTCCTTGAGGCCATATTCAGGATGGGTTGTTTCGATTGACATCAAACGACTCCGGAAGTCCTACCAGTCCGCATCTTCGGTTTATCTGGGGCAAGTCCCAGTATGAGTGTATCCGCGCGATCCGGCGATTTCACGCCACGCACTTTGAGTTGTTCCTTCGTCTCAGTCATGATCTTACCACCTGTCATGAAATGCCAAGTAGGGATACATAACTGAGCGTTCAATTCTTTGTCTTGCGGCAAAAGGAGCAGGTCCATCGGGTCATTCTTCTCACCCTCAAGCCCCGATGTCTGGATCCATGTCCAATGCTGATGTGTCTTACGCAGTCTATCCCGCGCATCCCACCACAGCTCAGCCTTCAGATGTCGGAACTTGTCCTTAGCCTTATTCCTGTCCGCCCATATGCGGTTTGTCGGGGACTCACCAGTGTTGACACTCTGAGCATCGACACCTTCGAGACGCTTGAAGGTAGCCGCTGCCCCTTTACCTACGCCGGGCGCGTCATACTTGACGACGCGCACCCCATCTTGTATGGCCATGTCGCGAGCACGACACGCCACATCAGTGGTATCGTCCTTGACCCAGGCTACCGGCTTCCCAATGATTGGGCCCCAACGGGGGATGTAGCAATTCTCGGCTTTGCCTCCGCCAATATCGAGCCCTGCCACCCCTTCCATGGGGTTGACCCGAGGCAGCTCACCCCTCTTCCTCAGGTACTCACGGAGAGCGAGGGAAGACCGTACCCATTCGTGCCGGATGATTGACTCCTCGCCGGATGCTTCATAATCGAGATCCAACTCTTGAGCAATAATCTTCTCGTCACCGAGACGGATACACTCCTTCCGATACCACTCATCATCCTTCCGTGGGTCATCTTTCCAATGGAAAGAGAACACCGGGGTGTTACCTGAGTGGCGTTTGAAGGCGAAGGGGTTGTCCTTACCGTTTGGCGTTGACACGTCGATGCGTATTGATGTGTTTTGGAACAGTGCTGCATCGGTACGCTCAGGGCGTTCAAGGTATGCAGCCTCATCCACAAAGTACATCGTGGAGCGACCACCCCGCCCGATGTTGTCCCCGGCCTCCCCCGTGATGATTGCCCCATTTGAGGGATTTTCGATCTTCATGAACTTGGCGTGTCTCTGCTCACTGTAGCCAGCTGGCTGCAACTCTACCGGCAGCATCCGGATCATGATCCGGAACTTCTCTAGAAGCGAATCTGGATCGCCGAGCTTGTCAACCAAGTTCTCCTTACGGGAACCAAAGGAGATCTTCGAGCCAGGGCAAAAGGACCACTCACAGACAGCAAATGCAAGAGAGCACCATGAGATGCCCATATCGCGAGACTTCTCACACAGCCCATCCTCGATAGCTACCTTGCGGTCCTGGAGCCAACCAATGTACTGGGCCTGCTTCAAGAACAGGAGAAAGGGTATCATCGTAGGCTTACCACGCGCGTTCATGCGCGGGTCGTATGTGACTAGCCAATCCTCAATGAAGTCGACATAGTTTCCATCTGCGTAGTACCTCTTCACCAAATGCCACGCATTGTCCTCACGTAGCCCTGTGAGCCTCTTGGTACGCTCCTTAAATACCGCAGTATATTCAGGATTCTTAAAATCTAGGGGACGGGCTTTAGCCATGGGGGTTTGGCTCCTACAATCCGTTACCCCTCAAAGGAGTATAGGTAGAACACAATGGAAAGTACCGAAGAGATTAGCCCCAGGTACCAACACAACCGTGCTCTAAAGCATGCGACGCGCGCTTCTTCAATTGTTGCAATGAGGCCGGGTTCCTTTTCGACAATCCCTGCCGAGAGCGCTTCCACCTCATCTGAATACATGTAGAAGACCCTCTGACCTCCCGGGTCTTCTGGATTTCTTTCTTGCCCGACCACTGTCACCCTGCAAAAGTCGTCAGGATCCGCGTCAGTGTCTACCAGGCATCCGACGAGGCCATGCCCAGGACAAGGCCCCTTCGGGCCTACCATCGTGACCGATGGGATCGGCATGGGTGCGCAGCTGCTCTCACAGCTGAAGCACCCGTGCCTCTCACCCGGATCTACCCGGTCCAAACTGGCGCCTGGCCGTCGTGTTCAGAGATATCAGCACGCTGCGCGTCGCGCGCAGCGTGCCCCGTATCCCGACTCCCGCGTAGTGCAGGAGCCTCCTTCCCATCCACAGTGGGTGCATTCAGAAGGCGATAATGGGCATCGTTGCCGAGAGTGTCAGCGTCCGGCCCATAATCCCAGGGATTCTCGTCAGTATCGAGGAACACAGCGTCTCCAATACCGGGCGTACCCGGATCCGGGCTCCGTACACCATCACAGTAGGCTCCCAGCTTTCCGGTAGGAAAGGGAAGCTTGTCGGCGCCCTCACACATGACCTTGGCGGGATCCACCTTGATGTGGCCCTCGACGTTGTCCAAGTCGGCCTGGCCTGAAAGCATGATGCCATCCACCGGCTGAATGGACGTCATTGCGCACGCCGGCAGAAAGAGAATTGCGAATGCCACGCAAAGCGCGACAAGATATCTGTTCATCAGATCATTATTCCTTTCGAATCAGTTGATGGGTCGTTTCCTTCTAGTCGCGCCCTGCGGCGCTGACAACGGTGATCAGGACGTCCGTGTCTGCCCCCCAGGCGGCGTCGGGCGGCGCCGGGGTGACGTCAAAGGAGGTCTCCACAAGGCTCGACACGACGCCCAGGTAGCGCTCGGATCCGTTCGGGAAGTCGTCACCGCTGTAGATCAACTCAACGAGATCCGCATCGGCGATGCCAAGTGTGGCGTACGCCGCGCCCGTGTCTGTGACTGTCCCGCTGGAGATGCTTGTTGCGCCACTGCCGGTGACCGCGCCAGTCGTGACGATTCCGACGTCTGTCGGCGTCGCGTCGGTGGCGGCCTCAACATCGGCCACTTCCTCTGCTCCGAGCAGAACGAGAATGTCACGTACGCCGCGGGCAGACGTTGCCAGGCGTGCCGCTTCCCGGACAAGCCAGTCGAAGTAGTTCGAATACCGCTGGCGCGTGAAAGCGGAACGTCGGGTTCGTCGGCGCCGCGGACTGGTGATGGGCATGCTTCTCTCCTTGAAATTTTTGGGGCTCTGATAATGGGACTCGAACCCATATCACCCTGTGTTTGGGCACCTACTCCACAATTGGACGATACCAGAGCCCTTATTCCGATTGAATCTCGGCAACAATGACAACATCCCCCAACTGAGTTTCCACAGTTACGGGCTTGCCACCCCGCTCCATCCGGATGATTATCTCAGTCTCAGACTCAACGCTCTTGACGAATCCAGACAATTCAATCGGCGAATCATTGAAAGACGGCCCATCAGCATACAGACAAAGGAGCATATCATCGAGAAAGCCAAGCGTAACGAATGTCGCGTCACCACGAACAATCGTCAGCTCTGAGCCCAGTCTCTCCAGATCCGTGCCGGCGTCCTCCATCTGGATCCAGACTTCTTCGCCCGGCGGCGGGCCGCCACCCCCTGCAGCTGCTTCCAGCTCCCAGGGCTCGTAGTCGCCCTTGTGCTTGATCGCATCGCGCACATCGAGCGGCGCAGTGTCGAACTTGACGCCCATTCGGACGAGGAAGTCGGGGAATCGAGCTGGATAGCGGATACGAAAGTGGTCTTGGCGGCGGAGGCGTCTTCGATGCGGAGTTGTTTCGATACTCCCGTTGCGCGCCACCTCTACCCCTCTCTTGCGCCCCCTCTGAACTCATAGTGAGTGCTCAGATGACGTACCATCTCTTCGGCGTCACAGAGAGCTACCTCTTCCGTGGTATTGCCGATCTTGATCTGAATAGACTGCTTTGCCAACCTCTTGGCGATCCTGCCCAAAACAAATCGCTGAACCTTGTCCCTCTTGTCTACAATGAGATCGAGAAGAGGGCAATACAGCAACCACAGCATGAAGCGGATAGAGAGGCGAAAATCAGGGGTTCTTACTTTGACCTGGGCCTCAATTGCCCCTACTACACTCATACCAAGTTGCCCCTTCGATCTTGGATCCGCCAATCCAGGCTACAACCACACTCATCGACCAGTGGATTCCAGATCACAGCGAACTGGTCCTCCATCATACGGCCCACATGCTCTCCAAGGTGACCTTTTGGGCCTGCACAGTGTGTGATGACCCCACGGATCTTGTCGGGTATAGGGCTATCCTCAATCTCATCCCCACTCAAGAGCGCATTGAAGCTTGCACAGAACATGACCCGGCACATCTCGTCGGAGTCGCTCGGCGGTGCCGGCGGCGCGGGCGCGGTCATCTAGCCGCGCCGCGCCTGCCGCTCGCGAAGCTCCTGGGCGTAGCGCTCCTGCGCCTCTTCCAGCTGGGAAGCTCGCTCTGCTCTGTCCGCGGCGCCCGCCCCCTGCATCTCTGAGGAAGTGAGTAGGTGCTCGGGGGAGAGGAGATCGTCCTTCATCTGGTCGTGCTCGGGCATCGGGGGCTTCCTTTCAGATCAGTATTTCTCGGGGTTCCGGGTCCGGATCTTGCTGGTGGTACTTGGGGTCATGGATGTCATGCCCCTCTCCGTCATCGTGCATCCTTCGGAGATGGCGCAATACCATAGCAGGTGAGCAATAGAAGCGCGACTCCTTAATTGCGTTGCCCTCTTTCCAGACCCAAGAGTAGAATTCGGCTTGCTCGGCCTTGGTCATGAGGGCCTGGATGTCTTCTTTCGCGGTCCGTCTTGCGGGCAGAGCATTCGGCTGTTCACGATCGCGATGCTTGTTGCGGCCGGAGACGGACACTCGTGTGGGCAGAGCATTCGGCTGTTCACGATCGCGATGCTTGTTGCGGCCGGAGACGGACACTCGTGTGGGTAGCAGCATATCACTCAACCCTCATCGAAATCGTCCTTCTTCAGTCTACGTCCAAGCCAAGAGCGCCGCGCCGGACTCCTCGGAGCCTCTGGAACGCCGTCCTTGTCGACCTCGACAAGAGCCTCGGTCTCAGAAGCGATGAAGAGCGCCAGGGCCTGCGCCAATTCGCGGTGCGCGCTGGGGGTGAAGAGACCCGCACGGAATTTCTTCGCGATGTCATCGGCCTGCTCGCGGGACAGCCTTCCGGTGTTTCTGATCTCCTCATCTGTGAGCTGGTAGAGGTCGATTCCGCCCAAGAGGTCGCTCTCAATGATTGCCTCGATCGCGGAGGTCGTGAATCCCTCCAACAGCGTTGTCATTTTTGTGTATCCCTAGCTTGCGCCTGTGCCAATCACGCGTTCATCACATCGTCGTAGTACCTCTGAGCACTCGACTGCTCCTCGTTGTCTCTCGAAGCCATCGGGGCACCACCATTGGCGCCCGGAGTGATCACTGCGACTTGTGGCCGACTGGGCTTTGGTTGGAATCTGTCCACGAAGATGTTGAATGCCTCTCCACTGCCGCCAGCGGCACGGAGGGACTGCACGTAAACGAGTAGCCCTGCCACCGAATCGAATCGGGGCAAGAGATCCGGACCATCAAGGCCGGCGTACTCTGCGGCGCGCTTGATATGGGCTTCTGAGGGCGTCGCATGCATCTGCACACGCATCTCATCGCCGAATACCTTCTCGCGCTCCAATTCCCATGCTGACTTCGAAGACTTTCCCATGATGCCCACAAAGTACCAGCCGTGATCCAGTCGTGCAATGGGGTGGTAAACATCCAGGCTGAGCGGAATCGTGGGAGGCGGCGGGCCGGGGCGGCGCGGCGCGGCGCGGCGCGGGGCGTCGCGGGGCGTCGCGCGCGTTGCGGGGCGTCGCGCGCGTTGCGGGGCGTCGCGCGCGTTGCGCTCGGGCCGTGAAAATGGGATGTGTTGCCTAAAAAGCGAGTAATTACGGGGGCTTCGAGGTTTTGCCGGTCCCGCGCGGGCCGCACTGGGACGTGACTTGTTAAATACCGAAAAATACCGAAAAAAAAAAATTCCCGCGGGAAAAGGGAGAAGGGAAGAAGAACCTACGAGCCCCTAAGTAGGCAACTATTTCGCTATTTATAGAGTTTTAAACATATACTGTAATTACAGTATTTGTTTAATTGTACAGCCGGGCTGGATTCTGCTGTGAGCGCAATGCAGCCGGGCTGGATTCCCTTACCTGTGGAATCCGCTCACAGCGCAATACAGCCGGGCTGGAATGCAGCCGGGCTGGATTCCGGTCAGGCCGGATTCTGCCGTGAGCGCGATACAGCCGGGCTGGAATGCAGCCGGGCTGGATTCCGCTGGCTAGGGAATTCAAATAGGGCTGGATTCCACTATGGGCGTGATACAGCCGGGCTGGATTCCGCTGGCTAGGGAATTCAACTCACAGTGGATTCTGCCGTGAGCGCGATGCAGCCGGGCTGGATTCCGCTGGCTAGGGAATTCAGCTCGGGTCGGAATGCAGCCGGGCTGGAATGCAGCCGGGCGTGATACAGCCGGGCTGGAATGCAGCCGGGCGTGATACAGCCGGGCTGGATTCCGGTGGCTAGGGAATTCAGCTGGGCGTGATACAGCCGGGCTGGATTCCGGTGGCTAGGGAATTCAGCTGGGCGTGATACAGCCGGGCTGGATTCTGGTGGCTAGGGTCGGCGCGAGCATGCGACCCCGCACGATCACCTGTAAGACGATTCG
>Ga0255047_10000189_pt1 | contig 45451 bp, 52 predicted proteins | sample JV7_2_1_MG_FD_183640 | JGI IMG/M metagenome (GOLD analysis project Ga0255047, IMG submission 183640) | Seawater microbial communities from Jervis Inlet, British Columbia, Canada - JV7_2_1 | ecosystem: Environmental > Aquatic > Marine > Inlet | place: Canada: British Columbia | collected 2016-10-06
AGGCACAGGCGTAGCATCTACATTAGAAGGTAAAACAGAAGAACAAGTAATAATAGATACCTTTTTAGCGTGGAATACAGAGCTACTAGATACTAACCCTAGACAGAATAAATCTTACTGGTTAGCGCAATTTGCTGTACAAAAATTTTTAGACATGCGTACTCAAGGATTCTTAGTAGACTACGAATTAGTATGGTATGAAGGTAAGCCCGCCACTGAGTTAGGATTTCAAATACTATTACCTGATGGATTCCGCTATCGTGGCTTCGTAGACGCAGTATTGCAGCATAAGATTAATAAAGATATTATGGTACTAGAATGTAAGACTACTAGTATGACTGCACAACCAGCTTTATATAAAAACTCAGGTCAAGCTGTAGGTTACAGCGTAGTACTAGATATAATGTTTCCTGAACTTAGCTCATACACCGTACTGTATCTCGTGTATGAAAGTAAATCCTATTCCTATAAGCAGCTACCATTCCAGAAGTCGCTCCTCCAGCGTGCTCTGTGGCTGCAAGAACTCCTAATAGATACCCAAATTGTTTCACTATATGAAAGCTATGAAACCTATCCTTTACATGGGGAGTCTTGCTATGACTTTTTCCGTGACTGTGAGTATCTGAGTCTGTGTACGCTAGCTACTAAGAATCTTACTAAGCCTCTTACTGATAAGCTAGTAGAGAAGATAGCAGTAGAGCAGGAAGGGTATGAATTTACTGTGTCATTTGAAGAGCTAATCGCAGCACAGATAGCTAAGGCAACTTCTAATGAATGAGATAACAGAAGATCCTATGAAAACTCTCATACGTGAAGTTATAGCAGAAGGTAGAGAGCTACGAGAATTTAAGCAGTCTGTAAGGAAGCACCTTATTAAGACTGGTACAGGTAGTAGAGAAGTTATCAGTATGCGTATTAAAGAATCTCATAAAAGAATAAATGCATACTGGAAAGAGATAGAAGCTGAGTCATGAAAGTTTCTAGTAACCATAGATATGCTAGAGACATAGCTAATCTAATAGCTTGGCTCGAATATCAAATCCTAATGAAAGAGGAGATAGGACATTGGCTAAACTAAACACACTAGAATCAACAAAGGTACATAGGTGTTTGCTATTTGGGCCACCTAAAACAGGTAAGACTTTACTAGCAGGTAAACTGGCAGAATTCTATAACCTAATCTGGGTAGATTTTGAGAACGGATATGAAACACTATTTCAATTACCTACAGCCTATCAAGAGCGGATAGAATTAATTACCATACCAGACACTCGCTCTTATCCTATGGCTATAGAGACAGGTCTTAAAATGGTTAAGCAACCCTGTGTCATATGCGAGGCTCATGGTAAGGTAGGTTGTATGATCTGTCAAAGGGAGAATACACCAGTAATTAATACTGATCTTCCTAACTTAAGAGATCTAGATACTGTAGTAGTATTTGATTCTATGACACAGCTTACTAACAGTGCTATAGCTAATATAACTAAAGCTGAAGCTGATGATTACAAACTAGACTATGATGACTGGGGTAATCTTGGTAAACTATTAGATATATTCTTATCTCATATCCAACAATCAGGCTATCATGTGATTGTAATCAGTCATGAGATTGAAGCTAAAACTGAAGGTAAGAAAGCTAGACTAGTACCAGTAGCAGGTACTCGTAACTTCAGTCGTAACTGCGCTAAGTATTTCGATCACATAGTATATTGTGAAGTAAAGAATAGAAAGCATACCTTTACTTCTTCTACTACAGCTAGTACTAACATACTAACTGGCTCTCGTACAGGTATAGCAATAGAGAATGCAACGGCTGAAGCTAGCTTGTTACAAATCTTCAAACCAGACTTATACCCTACTCCAGATGCACCAGTAGTAACATTAAGTACTAAGAAAGTTAAACCAAAACCAAAATCTACAGGAGGTGTCTCAGCTCTATCCGTTCTAGCTAAACTAAAAGAAAAACAGAAATAAGATATACATACTATATCTATTCAATTTATTCATTCATTCATAGGAACTATTACCATGGAAACACCTACACCAGAAGTACCTTCGCAGCTTGATGGTCTTGATAACCTTCTTGATGCTACGCTAGATGATCTTGAAGATCTGCCAGAGTTTACACCTTTCAAACCGGGTGCTCACAAAGTTACTGCTTCTTTTGAAGAGAAAGAGATTAACGATAAGCAGTCAGTAGAACTTAGCTTTGTGCTTATTGAAACTCTAGAACTTGCTGATCCTCAGGAAGAGAAAGATCAGCCCGGACATACTAGCAGTATAGCATTCATGTTAGAGAATGAGTTTGCACGCGGTAATCTTAAGAAGTGTGCAAAACCTTTCGGTGAAGCATTGGGACTTAGTACTGTCCGACAGATAGTAGAAGGAGTTAAGGATGTAGAGTGCCTTATTCTTACTACTACTCGAAAGGACAAGCAAGATCCTGACCGCTTGTACTTGCAGATTAAAGAGATACAAGTCACATAGTATCTTACAGAGCACGGAGATGGCCCTGCTACCGATCGTTGGTAGTGGGGCTTTTTAGGTATAAGAACTAGGAGAATATCATGGGATATAGTATTAGGGAGCATCTTAGATTTAAACTGTTTGATGCTCGTAAGCATGATCTACCAATGCCAGATGATGAAACTTCGTATCCTAAGAAGCTTGAAGATCACTTAAATCAAGAGATGGATAAGTTAAGTGAGTGGCTAGTGAACCAGTATTGGAATGAACACACATGAGTAGCTCTTATAGATTTAGGTTGGATACCTCCAAATGAATAGCAAGGTATCACTAGCTAATCATATAGCTAACTTAAAGAAAGCGCAGCCTACTAAAATCATAGCAGATGATGCTATGCTATTCTTAGGCACTCATATGGATAAGTCATACCTACGTATGCTTAAGTCCTGTACCGCTGGAACCTCTTGCTTTCTGTATCTCGAACCTGTTACTACACTCATGCAGGTAGAGATGTATTGTGCTAAAAAAGGTATCACTAAGATACTAAGTACAAGCGTACCACTGCTACGGAAGCTACTGAATTGGGACAAGAAACGCGCGCCTTCATTATCAGATTATGCTGGTAGCCACTTCTGGCATAAGGATCTTGAGATAGTATTCTTACCACCGCTGAAGTCTCTGGCTACAGTGACGTATGGTAAGTTTCTTACTACTCGGTTCGTAGATAAACTTATTAAGCAGGACACTTGGTATAAAGAGACAGAGTTTACTGGCTGGAACTTACTTAATCCTAGCAATGAAACTTATTGGTATAAAGAATTTTCATCAGATGCTTGTTTCCTTATAGCTGTAGATATAGAAACATTTAAAGAAAATGCTACTATAAGATGTCTCTCATATACAGGATTCTTCTATGCTGATACTGGAGATATATATAGCGACTCTCTAGTACTCCCTATGGACTCTACCTACAACCTATCAATCATGCGTAAGTGGAATAACTTACCAGCACCAAAGGTATTACAAAATGGAAAATATGATGTTAGCTACCTTAGCCGTTACAACGCTCCTTTGTTCAATTACCTTTATGATACTGCTCATTTGTTTCATTCATGGTACAGCGAGTTACCAAAGGACCTTGGATTTCTCAATTCGTTTTTCATTCGTGAGGCAACGTATTGGAAAGACCTTGCAGAAACTAACGATCTTTATGAATATTATAGGTATAATGCTCTTGACACTTGGGGTACTGGTAATGCTTTCCTCGCTATGTTACTTGAAGCTCCTGCTTGGGCTTTAGATAACTATGCACTAGAGTTTCCTTTAGTATTCCCTTGTCACTTAAGCGAGATGACAGGTATAGCTAGAGACATGGAACGGATGACTGATGCTAGGAAGGCAGTAGTAGAGAAACAAAAGATACTACAAGACCAGCTTAATACTATCTTAGGTATACCTGAAGGTCATGACTTTAATGTAAACGGACGTTATAATATGCGGTCGTTGTTAGATCTCTTAGGCTGTAAGGATATAAAGAAGGCAGATAAGCTTGCTCTTAAGAAGGTAAAGTTCAGACACCCTTTCAATGCAAAAGTTATTAATCTAGTAATTAAAATAAGAAAGTATAGGAAGCTGGTATCCACTTATATTACTGCGGGTAAGGAGTTCTCTAGACTAGATGGTATTGGTTCTCGTATTCTCTATGCTCTCAATCCTCACGGTACTGATACCAGTAGACTTGCTAGTAGAGAACATCACTTTTGGTGTGGCTTACAGATACAGAATATAAATAGAGGGCCAGCAGTTAAACAAACTTTTATTAGTGATCCCGGCTTCTTATGGGGAGAAGCTGATTACGCTCAGGCTGAGTCAAGAGATACAGCTTATATTAGCGGTGACGCTACATTGATAGATACAGTAGAGAATGCTCCTGACTTTCATAAGCGTAACGCTGCCTTATTCTTTGGTATGGTGGAGGAGAAAGTTACATATGCTATACGAGTAATAGCTAAGAATGTAAACCATGGTGCTAACTATAACATGGGTTGGTCAGTTCTTATAGATACTATGGGTGAGGAAAATGTAGCTATAGCTAGGAAGCTACTAGGACTACCATCATACTGGTCGCTAAGACAGGTAGCAGAGTACTTACTTGAAACATTCCATAAAACCTATCCTGATATAGAAGGTGTAATGTATCCGGGTGTCATAGAGGAAGTGCTTACTACTGGTATGTTAGAAAGTGGTGGTTGGATGAGAAGATGCTTCGGTAATCCTGCTAAAAGTAAGTCAGTTCTGAATTCGTATATAGCACACAAGCCACAGTGTCTTAATGCACAGACATTGAATAAAGCTTACTTGCAAGTGTTTAAACTTATCTGCCTTAACCCTAAGCACGCTCCTAACTTTAAGCTCATAGCTCAGATACATGATAGTATACTCTTTCAGTACCGAGAAGGGCATGCGTACCTATGTAGTATGGTTAAAAGTATCATGGAAATGGGTGTAACTGTCACTGGATATGATAAGGTAGAGCGTACCTTTGTAGTACCTGTAGATTTAAACCATGGAGTTAAGTACTGGAGTGAGCTTAAGCAATGAGTACTAACTTCTTAGATACTCCTCTAAAATTAGTACCTGGATCTATACCTCGCGAACCAGATTTCATAGATTTATACCTAGACTATACAGATCAGACAGAGTGTCCTACTTTCTTTCATCGTTGGACTGCTATTACTTGTCTCTCTGCATATCTTGGTAGAAGCTTATACTTCCAGCATGGACACTTTACTATACATCCTAATTTATATACTATGCTTATAGGTTCGCCGGGCACTAAGAAATCTAGTGCGATTAAGATAGGTGCTAAGCTAATATCGAAAGCGGGATATACTACATTCGCTGCTAAGAAAACCAGACAAGAAAAGTTCCTGTTAGATATGGCTGAACAGGCTGATAGATTTCTAGGTACAGACTCAGAAGGATTAGATTTAATGGAAGCTAATCTCTTTGGTGATGAAGGTGGTAGAGATGAGAACCACTTAGTGAGTACTGCACGCTATCTTGACTGCCCGCCATGTGAAACATTTGTAGCAGCGGATGAATTTAATAACTTTATTGGTATAGGTAATACTGATTTTATATCTATACTAGGAGAACTTTGGGACTATGATGGAATCTATGACTATAGACTTAAGAACAGTAAATCTGTATATATCCCTAACCCTACTATTAGTATTCTTGGCGGCAATACTCCTACTGGGTTCTCTCAAGCATTTCCGACTGACACTCTTGGGCAAGGTTTCTTCAGTAGGTTGTTACTTGTGTATGGTGAGCCTTCTGGTGTTAAACATACTTTTCCTCCTGCGCCTAATCTAATAGCACAGCAGAAATTAATAGATTGGCTGCATAAAATAAAACAAGAAGTATCAGGAGAAGTTACACTAACACCAGAGGCTAGACAATTAATGGAAGAGATATACCATACATGGGGAGGCATAGAGGATCTCAGATTTGAGCACTATGCTAATAGAAGACTTACACATTTAATTAAACTTACTATAGTATTGGTAGCTTCTAGAGTATCTACAGTAATAGAACCTATAGATATAGTCTATGCCAATACTTTACTATCCTTCACAGAACAACTAATGCCTAAAGCATTAGGAGAGTTTGGTAAAGCTAGAAACTCAGATATTACGCATAAGCTAATGCTAGCTTTAGATGGAACAACTTTACCTCTCACCTTACAAAACTTATGGAAAGTATCACATCAGGATTTAGATAATAGAACTCAGCTAATAGATATTATAAATAATCTCTTACAAGCTGAAAAGATACAGTGTGTAGTGGGTGGATATTTACCTATTAAGAAAGTATTAGCACAAGGAACAGAAGGTCTTATAGATTGGGACTTACTTACTCAAACTGAAAGGGGATTATTATGAAAATACTAGTAGTATACCATGGGGAGTCTTGCACCGATGGATTCACTAGTGCATGGCTAGCAACTGTAGCAGCTAAACGAGCAGGATATGAAGCACCTGAGTTATATCCTTTAACTTATGCAGACGGACAAGAACAAGAATTACAGCATCATATAGTAGATCAATTCATAATACGGGATCACTATGATATAATCTACATACTAGATATTTCTCTTACTGAACAGTGCTTAGCAGTTATAGTAAAGACTAGTAAAGCTAACATCGTAATGCTAGACCATCATAAGACAGCTTTCGATAGGTATCTACCAGATGTGCCGCGTACCAAATATGAGAAAGCAACTGTATCTCTATTTGATAAGCAGGTTTACATAGGTCTAAATAATGGTATGTCTGGTGCTGGTATGACTCATATGTATTTCTTTCCAAAAGAAGAAGAAGCACCATTGCTAGTACAGCATGTACAAGATAGAGATAACTGGTCATATGATATGAAGCATACTAAAGCAGTAGATAGGTACTTAAAGAATCAAGAGCAAACTATAGAAAACTGGACTGATATTAATGCTATGATGTGTCATGCTACTGGGTATTGTAAAGTAGTACAGGAAGGACAGGAGATATTAGATCTCTATGAGGCTAAGATAGAAGAGATATGTGGATACGCAGAGTGGATAACTATCCTTGGATCTACAGGACTTATGGTAAGATGTAACTATGAATATGCTTCAGATGTAGGTCATCTTTTATGTAAGACCTCTGGTACTTTTGGTTTAACTTACTCTGCAATGAAGAGAGAGATAGGTATGCCAAGTGTATTTAGAGTCTCGCTACGATCGGAAGGAGACTTTGACGTAGAAGATATAGCTAAGGAGTTAGGAGGAGGCGGTCATAAGAATGCAGCTGGTTTCATTATAGCACAGGATAGGCTATTTTCAGGAGATCTAGCATGACTGAAGAATACAATCATGGAAGAAGGATAGTAATGTTCTCTGAAGCAAGGATAGCTTTTGAGAAAGAGATAAGAGATAACCATCCTAAGTTAGCTATGAAAATACTTATAGCTACTAAGGAGGCTGGTATACTTAATGATCCTAATGAATTCGATGAAGGTATAGCGGTAGGAATAGTAGCCGCTGAGTTTAATATAGGTATGCATGGACTGTATCTACCTGAGCAAATAGAGCATATGTATGATCAGTTATGGCAGAAGCTACGAGCTAGTGCTGCACCAATAACAGATATAATACTACCACCGGGAAGTAGAATGCAATGAGACAACCAGATGAGTATACAGACCATGAAGGTGGTAATTGGATAACTTGGCCAAAAGGTTTAGATGTTAATACCTTAAGACTAACTGGTTATCCCAAAGGTATTAACCACATAACAGTTGGCACTAAACCTAATATAATTCAACTCCACTCTATACGTTGGCGTCTTAGTCTAGGTCTTTACGCAAGGTGGGATACTGTTAATCACTGGACAGAGTAGCTAGTACTACTTAGTTTTACCTCGTAATTTCTCAACTGTACGCATAGTACCTAGTAGGCCGAGCATACCAAGAGTAAGCTGCATGATTATATCAAAAGGTAACTCAGGTCCCGGCTTATCAGTAAACCACTGTATCCAAGGATTAATAATAAAGAAGTTAAATAGCCCTAAAGCACAGACCCATCCTATTGCTGGACGCCAGTTAGCTGCAAACCCAAACCTAGATCCAGCTTCTAACTTATTAATCTCAGTTTGTACCATGTGCGGCTGTTGAGCAATTCGCAGTCTTATCTCTTCATGAGTTAGCTTCTCATCTTTAGATGTAAAGAGATTATCAATTACAGTGCCTACTGCGGTAACTCCTGCTACTGCATCACCACCTCCGAAAAATCCTTTAATAGCATTACCAATTCCCATCTTCTAATCCTTCTCTAGTTTACGAATTTCTTTCAATAACTCTTTCACATCTCTTTTAGTTTCTGCTACATCTTTTTTAATTGTAGCCACATCTTGCTTTAAGAGAGCATCAGAGATAGCATCTAATTGTTCTCGTTTATCATCCTCAGCAAGTTTAACTGTATGTGTTGCAATAATTCTATCTTGCGCAGCATTAATAGTATCATTAGTAGCAAAAGATATACCTGCAATAAACACAATGCTTACAAGACAGCAAATCAATTGCCAATTTTTAATTATTGATTCCAGTGACATCACATGCCCCCGTTATGTATTAAGCTATAATGATTACCATCATCTTCGCCAGCTTCTCCGGGATGACTATCTTTATCCCAGTTACCTCCCCAACGGCATAACTCATGCCTAGACTCCCACTTAGTACCAGAAATCTTATGGCCTTCAGTAGTAGATATATACTCACCTGCAAGGAATAAGTTAATATCAGCAGCTAACTTCTTGTAATGGTTAGATCCAGTTCTATGACCAGTAGTAGCAAACACATCACCTAGACGAGTCTTATATCCTAGCGCATGTAGCCAGATAAGATGTTCAGCATATAGCTCAGCAAACAGTTCTTGCTTTTCTCCAAGTCTCATACTAATATCCTCTAATCACTAACTCTTATCCGATGATAAATACAGTTGGTGGCATTGCCTGAATATTATCAACAGTATGTATTGTTTGCTCAGATAGGTTTGACCAAAGTCCACCAGTAGTGCTGACTCTCGCACGGAAGTAATAGACTCCGGGTGCTAAATCTACTACCACAGTAGTTTCACCAGCAGGAACTATAACAGGTGTAAATCCTACTGGTGCTGGTTCTGCTGGATTAGAGCAAGATTCTCCTATACTTGGAATAGGAGAATCACTCATGTATATCTCTACTGATCCTAGGTCTGATGGACTAAGCGGGTTGTTTTCACAATCAATAATCGGTAATGTATAAGATAATGTAACTTCAGTGGCATTGACAGATACAGACAACATTAACATTGGTAATATAAAAGATAGTATTTTCATTTGCTATTTTCCTTGTGAGTATTTTCTAGTTACCAGAGAAATCTCTGATTGGTTCGCCACCCATGATCTCTTGCATAGCTTGATTGTATGGACTGTTAAGGTTTCTTAATATCTCATTAGCTTGAGAACTATTAGCTTCTTTATATAGTTGAGTAAACCATCCTGCGAATTCTTCTTGCCTACCACCAGCAGCAGCATAGTCAGTAGCAAAATTATTAATCTGTTCACCAGTAGGATTATTACCAGCAAGCACTGTGGATTTAATAGCTGCTCCTAAGATGTGTCTTTTCCTAGCATCCTTCAATCCATAAGTCTGGAAGCGGTAAGTAGCATCTAATGCTATAGCCTCATCCAGTGGCTTACCTCCTGAAATACGAGCAAGGTTAGCTAGACTAAGTAAGTCATTAGCAGCTACTACATTCCCACGTTTACTAGTACTGAAGCTCGCACGGTTAGGATTATTAAACGCTTGTAGTGTAGCACCTAAGCCTGCTAATGGTCTGCTTATACCATTATGCTCAAGTCCCTTAAGTAAGACAGTAGCTACATCGCCACCTTTTCCTATTATAGGGATAGGAAGTTGCTTAGTAGTATTAATTATATTAGCTGCAAACTTACCAAAGGCTTGTATGATAGGTACTTTAGCAGGGTTGACAGGTAGTACAGTAACTTGTCTAGGGTTAAGATCACCACGAGTATATAGATTCACTTTCAAATCTGGATGTAGTAGGCCCAGTGCAGTACTAGCCATACCATACATTAAGAAGTCTCCAGCTTCTTTACCTGCTATTCCATAGGTAGCATCATACGCATCTCTATGTTGAGCATTACCTGATGCACTTCCTACAATATGAGTATTAACTGCATTAAATGCTGGCAGTCCATTCATACCATGGATAGTACCTTGTAGTCCTATAAGGGTAAGAGCATCTTTAGCATGCCCTTCTCCTACGTGACGGAATAGCTGTTGTAAGAGGTTGAATTGGTAAGTCTGAAAGAGTCCTACAGCTTGTCCTATTGGTCCTTGAAATGCCATAGGTCTTTGAGATGCTAAGTAGTTACCCTGTGTTCTATTTACGAAGGTATTAATATAAGCTTTCTGCTCAGCAGCAGAGATAAGACCTCGCTTAACTCCTACATCTGAGATCTGCTTCATTACATCAGCAGCAATAAACCTATTAAATTCTTCTGCTAATCTATTACCAGTCCACCTCTCACCAGCATCTCCTATATCTCGCATATTCTTTCTAAGACCATTCATCCTAGAGTTCCAAGCATCTACTGATTCTCGACCAGTAAAAGTAAGAGTCTCAATAGCATCTCGGTACTGATCAGTGATAGAAGTAAGGTAGCCATTGTCTCTGTAGAACTGCATGGTAGGGCCTTGCAATCCCTCATTGTGAAGCTTGTTAAGAGAGTTAGCTATAAGCTTAGTAGGTGCTTGCATTAAGCCACCATCAGTACCGGGTACTGCTATCTTAGTAAGCTTTGCTAACTCTCCTATCGCGTCACTATCACCTCTATTTATAGCTCGCTGAACTGCTTTCACCTCTGCGCCAAGTAATACATTAGCAGAGACTGCGTTATTGATAGCGTTAAGAAAATCCCATCGCAATACTATAGTAGCCATTGTGCTATTAGCTTTTTGTACTATAGCACTAAGAGTACCTTTAGCAGGTCGTGCATTTGCAAATATATTCATCTCTGCATCATACTGCACTCCTTTATAACCTGCTCGTTCTAGCATCTTATTAATCTGACCTACATCAGCATCAGTCTTAACAGCATAGAAAGCATCACTTGCAGATTTTTGTACCTGCGATATTACATTATCTGCATACTTATTAAGAGATGTCCAGATAGGATAGCTAGCATGATCCTTAACAGCTAGTGCAGTCTTAATATAAGAGCCAAAAGGATTCTTAACTGACTCATCCGCGAATGTTAACAAGCTTTGATCAGAGAACTTAGATGTTTGAATGTTAGTAGCATCATCACCTAATCTTCTAAGCTCTTCAAATTGTACTTCATACTTAGCACTTATAGCTTCTCGTACTATACCTGTCTCTCGTTGGAGATGCCAGCTTAATACATCATCTATTATTTTCTTAGGATCAGTAGATACAATGAAGGGAGCACTAGTACCTGCTCGCTGCATCTCAGTGTTAAGATAAGTACTGTTCATAGTTTTCTCATAATCCCACTGACCGATGTTAGCGAATGCTTCTTCAGCTTCACCTTTAGTACGTACTTCTAAATGGGGATTACCTTGCTCAATCTTAGCCTTCATCTTCTTAAGTTCATCAGCACTACTGGCAAAGAGAGTACGATTAGCACCACCTCCAGTAGCAGAGCGATCTATTACTATAGCAAAGTGCTTATAGTCTTGTGGATTTATTGGAATAGCATAGAAAGCATCAGCTGATCTAGAGATCTCTACTCCTTGCGCTGCTTTAATAGCTGCAAGTCCTTCAGTGCGTATACCATTAACTTGTATATGCGCTGCAACCATATCTCGTACTTCTTGTGAGAGTAATGGAATCTCTAGTGGCATATTAGGATCAGGAAGTACAAAGTTTTCAGGCATCTCAGTCTTGTTCTTTGTAGCTGCTGCCACTTGTGCCTCGTAGCGTTTCATTACTGAAGGTATTAATGCATCACCAGTATCATTAAGTGCATACTCTCCTTTAATGTTTCTCACACGAGAATTAAGAGTAGCCCACTCTATAGCTGCTTCTTGATTCTGACCAAGAGCATATAGGTGTGGTTCTAATGTATCTCTTGCTCTAGTCTTAAAAGCTCCAATAGCTCTAGATGTAACTGAGCCTATATACTCTACTGCAGCTGCAAGAGAACCATAGTTAGAAGACGCAGCTGTAAATCTACCCGGTCCTGCACCAGTACTTACAGCTCCAGCTCGTACTCTGGGAGTAGTAATCAAAGGTAGCGCTGCCATGATATCAGCGCCAAGCACATAGCCAGCAGCAATATCAGCACTAGCTTGGTATGCTACTTGATGCTCTTTAATAACTACCATGTTCTCAGTTACGAAATTATCTATATCACGTGCTCCAACAGTTCTTTTCCTGCGAGTACTGCCATAGATAGATCTTACCGTCTGTGGAATTTCCCAAAGTTCCTTACCGCCCTGCTTAGAAGGTCCTATTTGAATCTTATTACCTATTACTTCTACACCAAGATTCTCTGCAGTTTCTGCTGTATAAGCATCTAGCGCCAGCATATCATCCTGATGATAGTCACCTGTAGGAGTAGTTCTTTGCTCTCCACTAAGGACTCTATTTCTTATGTTTACATTTTTAGCTATTTGCTCTTGAGTTAGTATTACCTTACCCGCAGCAATATTCCCAGCATCCATCTGATGAGCTAGATTTATCTTTTGCTTAAATATGTACTCTTGCAATCCCATTACTCTAGGATCACCAACAGCATTTTCAGGTAATATGAACTTAACCTCGGAATCAACACGATCTACAAGACCGCTTATTGGTCCCGGTCTTTCACGTAAGAGCTTCTCTAACATAGGAATATCATTACCATGAATAACTATAGGACCATTCCTGAAACTTTCTAGTTGCTCACTTCTACTCCAGATATATCTAGCTTCTATTTCTCTAGGTGACATAGCTCTGGTTCCATCAGGCTTCAATCTCATAATATCACCCGAAGTAACTGTATCTGCATTAGCATGCTTACCTGTGTTATTAGCTTGAGAGAAAGTATATTTATGTTCGCTTCCTACTCTCACAAAACGCTTAGTTACTTCTATAATCTCATCACGACCTATACTATCAGCTAGCGATCGTACTGCTGGAACATCTTCGTAAACTTTTCCTACATCATCTCCGTACATGCGTACATAAGATACATGCTTTTCATCATTAATAAAAGCTTTCATCTCAGGATCATCTAAATCTACTTGACCTCTAAGTACTTTCTTAGATAGACGATCTATATCCCCGATCTCTTTAGTAGGTTGACCTAAACGAGAGATATCAAGTAAGTCTACGTAATTATATTGTCGGTTAGTTATATCAGTTTGATTCAAGACTCCATGATAGATATTAGCTATATCTTGATCGCCATGAGCTAGCTCTCCTACCTGCTTCCTTATTCTTCCTGATAGCTTTCGTATTGTAGTATCACGAGCAGAAGCTAAATTACCTAACAATTCTGCATCACTTGTCTTAGGAAGCTCCGGCATATTCTTAAGCTGCTCTAGATCTAATGAAATACTTTCATGTGTTGCAGACTTAGCAGCACTCTCTTCTATGAAAGTAAAAGGTCTTGCTGCACTATCCCACTCAGTTGATGCTTTCTTTAAGGCACTGTTTACTTTAGCTGCATGAATAGCTGTTCCGAATGCACCAAAGACTGCACCACCTATGACTATGTTAGCTACAAAATCTCCAAAGTCATGGTTACTTAATATAGGGCTAGAAGACATAGTAGCAGTTACCGCTACTTCAAATGCAGTAGCTTCTAGTATATTCTGACCAAAACCAGCACCTATAGATCGTAGTGCATTAGTGTTAGATAATTTAGCAGGTGCAGTACCATTAGCTACTTCTTTTATAGCAGCAGCTAGCTTAGTCTGTTTGCCGGGTACGAGTAGTCCTAAGCCTTGAGACATATTCTTACCATACTTACCAGCAGCTATAGCTCCCTTAAGAGATCTTTGCATTGCACTTAAGATCTTAATCGAGCCAATTCCGGGTACTAGAGAAGATGCCATGAAACCTACTAAATCAGCGCCGCCTTTATGATCCTCATAGAATGCAGAAAGATTGCTATCTAAGCTAGCTACTACATCTTCAGTTTTAGAGATCGCATTATCAGCACCAAATATATTTCCTATACTAGCAGGGATATTATAGATCTCATTAGCACCAGAGATTAGAGATACACCTATGAACTTTGGTATACTATCTGCTGCATGGTTTATAGACTGTACAAAGGTAGGATTACGATTAGCTATACTAAGAGTATCTGCTGCTTGGTAAAAGCTAGGAACTACACCAGTCTCTAATGCTTCCTGAAAAGCTGTTTTGCCAGCCATTACTATTCCCCTCCTGCTTCATCTAAAACATCCTCAGTATCCTCTCCACCTAAAGTAGAAGAAGAAAGTATAGCTATCATATGCTGTCTTACTGCTACAGGGTCAACTAAGTTGAGTGTAATAAAGTCTGAACTTCCTAGTGCGGCAGTACCTGCTGCGGCAGTACCAGCAACGGCAGTACCTGTTATAGCTGCTGGATAAAGGCTAGTACCAAGTGAGATAGGGGAGGCTGCAACTAATCCTGCAGTAATAATTCCTAAGCCTACAGGAGCTGCTACTCTAGCAGCTGTAGAACCTGAGATAGTATCTAAAAGGCTAGCACCAAATCCTCTTGGCCGCATTACTCTCATATTAACCGTAGTTACATAAGGCAAACCAATAGTTTGCATACCATGATGATTAACATTATTATTAAGTCCTATAGTATTACCGAGAGCTACCACACCTTCTACTGCTTCTTCCTGTGAGATAATATCAGTTGACATAGCTTGTAATGCTTTAGCAAAGATTGTATCTATATTCGTATCTACATTACCAGAAGGAGTAAGCACATCAGAAAATAAAGGTTGCTTTGCAAGAGTAGGAGATAGTTCTACTAGTTGAGGAATAGTAGGTGGCTGTAATGGATTGGTAGTATCACCAAAGACTATCTCAGCTTCCTGTTCTTGCATATACTTTGTAGTAGCAGCATTGAATCTACTAGCTCTAGAAATCTCATCTTGCGGGAGTGCAGGGTTCTCTTCATCCTGCTTCTGTATGATAGCACGTATTTCTCGTATGATCCTTACGCCGGGAATTTTATTACTTATTACTCCAGCCCCTTCCATAAGAGTAAGGTTTGCCTCAGACCTAGCAGGAGTAACTCCTATCATGAATTCTCCATTAGGCCCACGTGCTGAACCTAGTTGGCGCATTAGCGTATATAAAGCATTATCATTATCAAGCTGTGAGTTAATAACTTCAAGAGATTCTACTGCATGAGCACCAAAGATAAAGCTTTGATAAGCTGCTACATTCTCTGCATGAGATGCTTTTACTGTAGCAAGATCTGCTCTCTCATTCATAGCATCTTCTAATACTGCTAATGCTTCTTCTCCTTTACCTTCTGCCACTAGCTCTGTATATTCAGCAACTGCTCTTTGTATTCTATTATTAAGATCTTGTGATTCTAATGCTCCTTCCTTCTGTGCTAGCCTAATAGCAGCAGAGGCTTCAAATTCTTCAGCTTCAAGTATAGTTCTCGCAGCAGTTACTTTATCAGCTTCTAATTGGAGTCGTAATACTGCTAGCTTATCTGCATCTACCGCAGCAGTTTCTGCTTGTTCAAATGCTAGAAGCGATGTATCTAAATTTGTTTCTGCCTGCGCTCGTGCAATCTTAGATGCAGCAAGCCTATCATTTAGAGTTTCATCATCTACAGTAAGAGCTATAATCTCCCGCTCTAAGTTTACTTCAGCTTGGTTTATTGCTAATTCCTGAATTCTTGCTTTATTGGGAGCTAGTCCTTGCTCTACCTTTAAACTTAATGTCTCTCTTCGCAATGCTATCTTATTTCTCTGAGCAGTTACTTCATCCATAACTTTTTGGCGTTCAAACTTCTGCACATCTAATGCATGTCGCTCTCTTTGAATCTGCTGACCCTCTATGCTATTTACTAGCTGGTAGCCTTTCATTATAAGATCCATCTCTCTAGATGAGACAGAGAGTAAAGTTCTTAATGTTTCAGCATTAGAGCGATTCTGTTCTAGAGTTACTTTATATAGTTCTACCTGACCAGTAGCAGCTATCTTCCTTGTATCAGCAGCAATAGTACCTTCAGTTACTAGTTCTCTAGTAGCAGCATTCTGTAGCTGGAAGCTTTCAGTAGCAGCAGTTACTCCCTGTATCTCAGCAAGAGTAGACTGGTACTGCTTAAGTCCTGCATTGATTTCTATATCTTTAGCGCCACCAGGAGTACCGTAGATTTCTTTATTCAATGCAGACTTGATAAGGAAACCAAAGCCTCCTTCAGCTGCATCTTGCTCCCTCTCTTCTAAGAGTTCTTGTACATCTTGTGCCTGCTCATGTAATTGATCCATAAGTCTGGTTTGATTTTCTGAACTAGTACTTTCTCGTACTACTTTGATTAACTGATTCTGAGCTTTCATATCCTCAGTATTTGTTTGTAAAGCTATAATTTGATCTGCACCAATACGTTCAGCAATAGCGTCAGCCATAGCATCAGCATTACTAGCAGATGCTCCTAGATTTTTTTGTAACTGATTAGCTATAGCACCAGTAAGCTCTCTGCTACGAGCTAGTGCAGCAGCAGCAGCTGGTGGTAATCCATTTACTAAGGAGCCAGCTACAACTGTGCCTGTCGCTGGAGAGATAGCTGGCTGAGAAGCTCCTGCTACTCCAGGCGCAGGTAATCTAGGTATAGAGTGGATAACAGCTTGTTGCTCTGCTTCTATAACTGCAGGTAGATTAGGTGTAGTAGCTAAATCTAACTCAGTTGCTATCTGATTAGCTATCACATTTGTTTCACTTGCCATACCTATATCTAGTTCTTTTAAAGCTGGGAGTGTCTCTGCCATGATACTATCCTCCTGCCATAGCGCTAATTACAATATCAGTAATAGCTGCTGCCATTTCATCTGATTTAGCAGTATTCTCATCTACTATATTTCCAGAATCTTCATCACCCGCATCTTTATCTTCACCAAGAACAGCTTCTTTATTAGCATCAACCTGTTCAGCGAAGGGAGTATCAGGAGGTCTCAAGGACTCAAATCCACCAAAGCCAATTGTGTTATCTACTGAAGCAGAGAACTTCTCTACACCTGATTCCTTTAGTAATCCGCTGTTGCTTACTAGTGAATTACTACGTCTTTCTTCCTCAGTAAGACTACTCTGCTGTTGACTTTGATCCTCAGTAACAACTTCCTTACCAGTAATCTTAGCAAGTTCACCTACAATATTAGAGACTAAATCCCCTGCAGCTTGCTGTGCTACTGAGCTATCAAAGATACCTGCTTGATTCTCAGCATTAAAGATACTGGCTAATCCATTATCTGCGCCAAGTATATCTTTGATTATTTGTTGTATAGCAGCAGGATCAAGTTGTAATTGCTTAGTACCCACACCAGATACATCTGCCCTAGCAGAAGTTGCCTGTGTTCCAAACTCAGCTGTACTAGTTGTTTCCTCCTTACCAAACAAGGATTCACCTAAAGAACCTATGTCTGCGATAAAGCCCATAATGTTTCTCCTGCAATATTATTGCTAGTATCTTATATAATATACGGTAATACGATGTATCTGGATATAGGGTATTCTATTATCCTATAAACTCAGATATATGTGTTGCACTAAACTGGTATGCCACTAAAACAACTGAGGTAACAGTATCACCATTACCTATTCTTAGTTGTATCAAATCACCTTCAATAGATGTTGCTGGTATTTCTACTATAAGATTAAGAGATATAAGAGTTCCCGGCTGGTTACGTCCTATAGGAACTGGAATAACCCCAAGCTCAACAGCATCAGTACTATTATATATCTGTATATCAAAAGTTCTGCCAGCATTACTCTCATTATGAGTAAGAGATATAAGAATACCTACATTCCATATTCCCTTACTATCAAGTGCTATGGCATCATTAGCATGATCTTGAGTAACGCCAGCGGGTGTAGTAATTAATATAGCATCCGCTGGTACAACTTGCCAACCAGCTCCTAGATCAGATAAGCTTGGACCACTTGTATTCTCTATACCTCCGTAGCCTCTAGAGACAAAGACATTCTTAGCTTCAAACTTACTATTTCCACCCTCAGCCTGTGCTATATAAGTAAGTACACTACCTGTTTCTAACTCTTCAGTGGTACTTACATCTTCGTGATCCTCTCCATATAAACCATGTACTTGATTGTGATGCTGGTTAGGAGTTATATCATTAAGATTATCATGAGCAGTTGGTACATCTTGAGCTAATTTCTCTACTGCATCATGTAAGAAATCTATAGCCCTATCAGTAGCAGGATCTTCAATATCTCCGGGCCTAGCTAAATCTAGATCTATTCCACCTTCGTACCTAGTAGTAGGAGTAGTAGAGGGGATAACATTTAATGCTGAGACACCTGAAGCTTTTATCGCTACAATAGATGGCGTGCCACTAGCAGGATTAACCGCAGAAACTATAGTAGATACACCAGAAGCAATTATCTCTTCAACTGATAAAGCACCAGAAAGTTTCTGAGTCTGTATAACTGTACCAGCAGCAGTGATTTCTTCTATAGAAGGATTACCAGAAGATGATAAAGTTCCAGCTAACCCAGCTAACCCAGAAGCTTCTATTTCAGCTAGTGTTACCGCACCAGTAGCTTTCTTAATTATCTTAGAAACGCCTGAAGCAGAAACTACCTCAATGCTAGGTGCACCACTAGGCTTTTGTATTTGATCAACTACACCTAAAGCTGTTATCTCTTCTATTACTAAAGCGCCACTACCTTTCTTAAATATAGTAGCTATACCAGAAGCTATAATCTCACTGATGTTTGGTGTACCAGAACTATCTTGAGCAAAGCTAGCAACGCCAGCAGCAATTATCTCAGCTAATGTTACTGTACCGTCAGACTTCTTGATTATCTTAGATACACCAGTAGCAGTTATTTCCTCAATATTAGGTGTACCGTCAGAGGTTAAATTACCTAGACCAGAAACACCAGATGCTACTACCGCTGCTACTACAACTGTACCGGTAGCTTTCTTAATTATTGTAGATATACCGCTTGCTGTGGGACTAGCTATTGAGGGTCCACCACTTGCTACTTGAGTTTGAATAACTGTACCAACAGCTGTTATTTCTGCTAGTATTGGCGTACCTGATGCTGTTAATGTACCAACACTAATATGTTGAAAACAGCCCATGTCCCGATCACCGGAACCATACGTAGGTCGTGAGTTGCCAGCTATATCTAACGTGGTATCGGCGCGCGAATCACGAACGCCTCCCGTTTGTGCTGTACCTATAGCTACATGTGTACCTGTTACACCATCTTTTAGTTGATAATCTGGTGTTGATAGAGATTCAACCAGTACAGTATCACCTGCCGTATCACTATCTTTCAGCGTTACGCTATTATGATTATAAGTACCTGTTCCAAACTCACCTGTAGCAGAAGTATCACTAGCAATTATTCCGCGATCACCATTAACAAAGTTCGCACCATTGGCCCAGTAGTCAGTGCCATTATTGAGGCTGATACAGTTCCAAGCATCCATTGTAACATCACGGGTTGGAGCGTCTGCTTGTCCTGCTAACCCATTATCACCGCCGCTCTGTCCTATAAACGTATTGTGTTCAATTTGCCATGTTTGATCATTTGAACCGCTGTAATTCTGTGCATTAATCAACGAACGGCAGGTCGAATTGCCCTCTAATAAACAATCAAACACATTAACATTAGTAACAGCGACATTACCGGTATAGATCCCATCTTGAGAAGAACCGCTACCACTAACTTTTATAATGCATTTTTCAATCAGACAGCTATTTGCACCAGAGAAAACTTCGATACATTCATCACTAGTTCCACTACCTGTTACTTCTATTTGTAAACCCTTAACTTGAACAAAGTCCTCGTTAATCTCAAGCATTGCTGATTGGCTACCAGGACTACCAGTAAGGCGTTGTTTTGATGTACTCCATATCCCTTCATGCCCTGCACCTGAAGTTGGTGTTATTAATGGATGGTTATCTATATCAGGTGACCCGCCTGCTGATGAGTCAAGTTTTGCATCATCTGTATCAGCAGTTGTTATACTGATATTAAACAACGCCATATTATCGCCGGTTGCATAATTATGATTAGCTTCATAATCAACAAATGCTAGATCAAGTGTTGTGAAACTAATGCCATCAATATCATAATTTTGGTCAGCCATTAGGGATCAATCTCGTTATTTTCATTATCATGAATCAGCACATCAAGATTTGCCTTGTCGATAATAACGTTATTTAATACAGCCTTATCATAGATTAATGTAATAACACCGTTCTCACGCAACTCTCTACGCTTCGGGATGGGTAGATTATTTAGCCTAAATCTCCAGCGATTACGTCCAATACGAACAAATCTATCATCAGCATCTGGTGCTTGAAATTCAGGATCGAGAACATGTGCACGTCTACGGTGGGGTTGTTTAAATCTACGAGCAGAACGCCACCCTATACCTAAGACAGTAACAATCAAGAATGTACCTGGCCAGTCATTAGGATCGTTACCATTAGCTATCCAAACAGATTTATCTTCACGTTCACCAAAGACATAGTTATTAGGAAAGACACCACAAGAGTCTCCCTCAACCCGTCCTGATTGACCAGTAGCTTTAGCAAGAAGTATAAAACGGGCCATTAGTTCACCACCAATGAAATAGAAGTAGGCTCTGAATCTAAATAACCTAGAGCTTTCATAACTGGTCCATGAGCTTCTTCAATTCTTTTAATCCACTTAGGTCCTAACTCATCTTGCCAGCGAATTCCACCTTCATTAAAGAACTTACCTCCTTGACTTCTGTTTTCTTGAAAGCCCTCAGTATCTTCTACTTGCTTAAGCTGTGCCATACTTGTAACTTTAACAGCAGCTTTAACTATTTCAGTATTAACTTCCTCCCCAAGAAACTCTAGTATTTCAGTTAGTTCTTTCTCTGTATCCTTAATCATATCTTCATAGCGTACAATATGAACAGGAAATTTATTTTCACTAGTCCAAGAAGCTGCATGATTAGTCCAGCTAGAAACTAGTTGACTAGAGAAGTTTATATTATCCCCAATAGTAAAATCCTTAAATCCCATCGTATCAACTGCAGCGTCAATCGAGAACTGAAAGAACTTAGCCATAGACAAAACTACAGATCTAGGATCACGAACTATATAAACAGCCTTCCTAGTAAACTCTTTAGGAATACAATGAGGTAAACCATCAGGTTGAAAATTAGCAAAGTGAGTTTTAATCCATAGAGGGGAGTTTAACCTACAGAAGAGATTAAGCAAGGCAGCAGGACGCAACAATAGCTGTGCGTTTAATCCTAAGTCTCCCAATGGTATAGGGGATATAGCACGCAAGAGAGTAGCACCACCGTCGGCACTACTAATCCTGATATCATTCAGATCTAGCTTACCATTACGTCTATAAGCTTCTAGCAAACAACGCAACCATGTATTACCAGATCTAGGATATGACGCTAACCATATCGCCCCTTCCTTATTCTCTTCCATGACTTATGTTACGTCAGGTGTTCCAGCAGGAACTGTAATGCTAAGGCTAGAGAGCTGAACAGTATCAGTTGTTGCGATAACATTGTTAGCCATTGTAATATCTGGTGAACCACTAGTAGCTACACCTAACTGTAAACGCCACAAGCCAGATGCCGCTGTACTATTCAGATGGAATGTTAGACGTACACAAGTACCTGCTGCTGCGGGTGATGTATCCTCAACTGCTGGCGTAACATCAAGGTCCGTAACTCCTGCAGCACCTGCAATGAATGCTGGATTGCTACAAGCAGCACTAGCTAATAGCGTAGTCAAACCAGTTGTGTACCATCTCGCGAATGCCGTTGCTCCTAGATCAGTAACAATAGCGGCAGCCAAGGTAGTTCTTAACGCATCTACTAATTGCATCTTTAATTCTCCGGTGTTAGTGTTATGATGCTGCGGCTGCAGCTTCGGCTTCTTCAACAGAACAAATTTTCATCTGTCCTTTGACGCTACCATCTTTTCTAAATATAGTACAGATACCTTCAACTTGAATATCTGCTACATTTACATTTCCAGCTCGCTGTAATTTTGCAAGCTCTTCTAAACTAACTTCTTTTCGTCCTTCTGGAACTTCACTCATTTTCTCTACCTTCTACCATTAATAGTATATGTAATTAATGCAGTAGTAAGCCTAAACTTACCTTGAATTAATATGTTATGGCTATCAGCTGTCTGTCTCCAATGGTACTCTCTTAAGTTACCTGTGGACTTTGCTAAGGTGCCAGAAACTGGAGAAGCTGTGCTAGCATTCAATCCATCTAATGTAGGTAAATCGAAACAAAAGAATGGAGTATCAGTTTGATTAGATCCTATTAGCGTAAGCAATACACCTAGAAGAGTCATTTGTCTAGTATGGGAAGCCTTAATACGAGCTAGCATTACTATGCCTGGATTATTAGGAGAGGGAGGAGCATCTGGATTAAAGAAAGATACAGTACAAGATCCATCTCTATGCAAGTATGTAACTGATTGTTTAGCTATCTCAGTTTGATCACCTACATATTCAAATACATCAGTATGATCTAAGACTATTTTACCCATACGAGACAGACTGGTATCATATACTATACTATGAGTATACTCATCGATACCATAAGATATGAGGATATAGCGAGAATTAATATACTTTACCTTCTTAAACATAACCTCGTTTGCAGTAAGGTTACGCTCTACTAACGCTACATTAGTTTTATCAAATGTCTCTATACGCCTACCAGTAAGAAAATCAGTCACTTCTGGTAATACTGTCTCTGCAACACGAGTATTAATAGTTTGAAATCCAGCTTTAGTATATACATACTGTGGATCGCTATTAGCTTCATACGCAATTTGATCTAGAGAGATTCCACCTTTAGAATTCTCTACCTCTCTAAACTTGAAAGGGTAACGTATGTTACCAGTATAGGAAGCACCAATTACATTAGCCTGAGTATAGAAATTCATTCCTAAAGGAGTAGGAGTAGCAAAAAGAATTGCTCCTGCTATACCATCTACATTACCGCCTCCAGCTCCTGTTATTCTATCAGGTACAAAGTCGGTAGGGAGTATAGTGCTACTCCAAGCTACTGCAGTTTTAGTATAAGCTACTAAGTATCCAGAGGTAGCAGTGAATCCTAGTACATCAGCCATAGCTAAGCCAGTAGGTACTGTATTCACAAACGCTTCAGTAGTTTCATCATAGGTAGAGACAAACGTATTACCTCTATAATATAGATAGCTTACACCATTCACTGTACCAATAGTAAGCAGCTCTGAATTAAAAGATCCTGTTATTACTAATGATGGTATAGCTTCTTCAACCCAGAAAGGATTCTCTATATCGCTTTCATCCAGTACCCAAAATGTACCCAATGAGGTTAATCCTAGATAGAATCTATTAAGAGCTGATCCATATATCACTCTTACATCTGTAAAGAAATCTCCAGTGGATAAGCCAACAGCTGCTGGTATCACTGATTGGAACTGTACAGACTCTACACCTTCTAAAGTAGGAAATACATTCTCACAATAAGCTATCTGAGGAGCTTCATCTCCAGAATTCTTACCTACTGAGTTGAAGCTTATAATAGTCTGTGTCTGTAATTCAGACAAGAGTGGGAACTTAGCTCTCTTTAAATCTACTGAATAGTATTGTTGTGCCACAATAATATAATCCCTCTGCTACTAAACTACATTATCAATATGAAATACCCATTGTGACGATCCAGTAACTGGCGGTGGACCAGCAGTCTTTCTTACTTCAAAATCAACTGTAAATTTACGCTCCCCAGCAGCAGTCTTATTTGATGTCCAAACACGTTGTGCGCTGAGTGCAATCCAAGTATCATCAGCAGCAGCTTCAGCAGACCAATCTCCAACACCAAGATCCTGAACTTTATTTGTAAAACGAACACTATATGTACCATCAGCTGCGCTAATAGGATTAATCCAAGTACCCGCAGGAGACCAAGTAATTGCAGCGCCATCTAATGACTTACCAGTTTCGATAGTACCATCAGTATTAAATCGAATACCAACCGTACTGTCATATGTTGATGAAGGATCAGTTTGTAATACAGTACCTCCACTACCTCCTGATAGAGTGATACCTCCACTTAGTATACCCATAAGTATCTGTAATAAATTACTCATTACAGATCACTCGCAGCATACTTCCATGTTGTAGCTGTTAGTTTCTGAATAACTGCTATATGATTATCACCAAGTGTTCTTGTACCAGTTACACCATCAGTTCCAGTCAATGTATCTGTTGTGATAGCAATACTTAAATCACCTCCACCATCATTCTGGATACAGATTAACGTACCATTAGAAAACGCAACAGCTGTATTAGCAGGAATGGTATATGTTTCTCCAGCGCCCCCAGCTTGCTTATGAATCGTCTTTCCAGCATCACCTAAAACAAGCGTATAATTACCATCCTGTACATTAGGTGTAGAAGGAATTCCCCAATGACCACTAATCGCTTCATTTGAAGCTATACGAGCAAGAATAGAACCATCTGTAATTTGACTCTCAAGTACGACTAAAAGATTAAAGATTGTATTTACAGTACCAGTTACTATAGTAACTGCACCAAAGGAGTAAAAACTTCCTGTTACTGTTCCCGGTATTTCATAAGAAGCTACTGGAACAAGTACAAATGCAGGATTTGAGGCTGTCCAAGCACTATTAAATGCTATCGTATCATCAGTAGTTCCATCTCCTTTAGCGCCAAATTGTTTTACATTTGCAGATTCAATGGATTGTAAGACAGCTACAGTAGTACCTGCAAGATCATGGTTACCTACATTATCTACAGCTTCACTAGCTTTTATTAAATATCTAGCTTGTCCACCATCTCCTGGAGCATAGTATCCTGAAGTTTCTACCAGTTGACCAGCAGTAAGATATGCTAGTTTCATCTGCGCTACGCTAATAAAGGTTTTCATTAGTTCTATACTCTCCTGAGCTACCGAGGGCTCCTAGGTTATTCTATTCGCTAGTTACGTATTCATACCAAACACGAATCTTGCCAGCTGTAAGACCAGCAGTTGCAATTGTTACAACCAACTGTGAAGCGAACGTGGTTTTAGTGGTGAAAAGTGCTGCACTACCATCAGGTAAAAAATCATGATAGCCAACAGCAAACGCTGCATTATCATAAGCAGTCGCTGCTAAGAGACCATCAATGTCAGCTGCAAGGATACCCCAAGTAAGAACAGAAGCGCCTGCACTTGTAAGCGCTGTTATTACTTCATAATATGCCCGGATGATTGTAGAGTTATCAGGGATTGGTGCACTAAAAGCTGCTACACCCGGCTCTCCTCCGAGACCATGTAAGGCAACATCAAATAATGCTGTAACAAAATGTGATGCAGTAGGTCCAACATCGCTATAAGCGAGAAGGAGTATAGTACCTGCTGGATAAGAATCTGTAAGAGTTATAATGTTATTAACAGTATCAGCAGAATAGTCTGTACCTAATACTAACCGACCATTATCTACACCTGGACCGCTGATATAAAGTGCACCGTTAGCTACAGGTACAGCTGCTCCGAAGTTCACTATTAGCTGTCCAGCAATAAGTACTACTTCAGTAGTGGCGAGATCAGTTACAAGTACACTTACTTCAGCAGTAATACCAGGACATGCATTAGCTACTACTACATCACCTGCGAGTACTGTTTCATTCTGAAGGAAGAATGTAGTAGTAGAAAGTTCTATTACATTAGCTGGATCTACAAGTAAACCATTCCTATGTACCCGAAGACTATTAGTACCTGGAGCATAAGAGAAAGCTGTTAATGTGAAAAGTGTCTGAGCAGCTGTAGCTATAAAACGCTGTTCACCATTAGCTGAATCACAAGGATCACAAACTACTGCATCAGAACAACCTTCTTGCCATGCATTTATTTCTTTACATGATGTGACCATAGTATTAGTATCCTACATCCGAAAGGCCAGTGATTTTAAGTAAGGCGTATTCTTCACCTACTAACGTATTGTATTGAGCGGACTGTTCATCATATCCGATCATCTTAAAGATTACCCTAGCAGCTTCATTAACGATAGCTCCGGGGTGTATATTAGCTACCCAGCTAGCATAACTTCCGCTAGGTGTTACTATTGGGTTTACATAGAATCCAAAAATAGCTGTATCAAAATCTACATTAGCTTTTATCTCTAGCATTCTACCCGCTACGTAACATACGTTCACACGGTTTCTACCATATGAATCTAGTATTTCATCAGGCGTAATCATTTCTATGAATGAGCCAACAATATCATCGGTATTAGTGCAATCACCTTCACCATCGCTTAAGCGTAAATACTTAGCTGCACGATAATTATTAGCTAATGAGTACAAGTCAATAGACTGCTTGTATTTCTTCTCATTAAATGTAATTACTTTTTCAGTCATATCGCGAGAATAGAAATCTAAGTGATGTGCTTTTAGTGTAGCTAAACGGATTGCGCTAGAAGTCTCAGCTTCTAACTCAGGTCTATTAGTTATAATATACACATCGTCTAACAATGATTCAAAGGTTTTCACTTAGATCCCCTATAAGTTATCAGCTGAGACTAAAGTTAGTAGCTTATTAGTTAGCTACTTGACCAGAAGAAAGTGCAGTAGTTCTGTCTTCTACAGCCTTAGTATTACCGAACTCACGTCCTTCTTGGCTATCTTTGAACTCATCAATAATCTTACGCTTCAATGCAGCTTCTGGATTAAGCTCTTCAGCTGTAAGTACCTTACCTTTAGTAAAGCCTCTTAAGCCACTTGCAATCTCTCGATCTAGGTAAGCTACAATCTCAGGATCTTTAGTATAATACTGATAATTAGTAAAATTAATTCTCTTACCAGTAGGAGTAATAAGACAGGTAGAAGCACGAGAAGCAGTATATTGCTGGTATTGATCTACTACTGGAGTTGGAATTACAACTGGAGCTGCTGCTGTAGGTACTACAACTGGATCAGTTTCTACAACAGTTTCTACAACAGGTGCTGAACCTTCTGGATTAGCTTTATTTTTAAGGTTAGCTAATAGTGCGGCTGTATCAACTTTTACTTTGTTTTCATTACTCATTTGGGTTACCTATAAGGTTTATGGGAGGAGAAAATGCTCTCCCTGTAGATATGTAATTACTAAAGGCGATTCAGGACTAAAGTAAAAACATACACAGGTCTACAGGGAGAAGCAAGGGTTCTAACTAGCTACTAGTTCTAGCCAGCAGCAGCGGCAGTCAAACCATTAATGACTACGTTAGCAGGTGTGTTCTTAATGACTGTAGTAAGCTCAGTAGTAAGTGTACCACCTACTGCATCAATACCATTATCAGCAGCTGCTTTACCTGAAGTATTAAACTCCATATTCTGAGTCTTTCTACCTGCAAGATAAGCAAGACGGAAGGTAGGCAAATCAACACCTACAGCCATAGCAGACCAGCTAGTATTCGTATTAAAGAGCGGGTGCTCAATAAGACGGAACTTACCACGAGGAGTAGTAAGAGTAGTGAACTGCAAGCCAAAGTTAGTTTGACCATCTACCAAGTGATAGGTACCATTAAGGCGACCAATCTCATTGATAACAAGCTTAGCAGCTCCACCAACAAAGAGAACTCTTTCAGCAGATCCTTTAGGATCAGTAGCTTGATTAAAAACTGGATCAAGGAAACCTAACAACTGAGTCCAGTTAGTAGTACCGCCAGCTGTAAAGCTATTAACTACACCAGCATAGATTGGCGGATAAAAGGAAGCATCCTCAATCATAGCTACAAGTCCTGCCATCGTACGGAAAGGTTGTCCGTTACGAGTACCAGAAGACTTCTGACCAAAGAACAATGCTTTCTCAATGTCAGCTGCGTGAAGTGCAGCACAATCTTGACGATTCTCAGCATCAGTGCTATCACCTGCAATAACCTTAGTAGCTTGTGCAGAACCTGAGATAGCCCAAGTATTACGGAAAATCTGGGTCAGGTTAGTTACACGAACTGGAATGATATTATTAGCAAGAGGTCGATCAGACGCTTCTTCAAACGCATTACCAACTTGATAGATTTCAATATTGTCAGCTATAAGGATAGCAGTAACAGTACCAACACCACGAGTTACTACTACATTAGTAGCATCAGTGATACTATCTATGATGATATTCTCACCTGTAGAATCTACTCGCATAATCATACCAGGTAGTAAGTTAGCTGTAGTATCTACTTGCCAAGCTGTGATTATACCATCTCCGATAGCACCATCAAGCTTCATCTCAGGAAAGATCATTGTCTTAGAGAAGAAGCCATGCTCAACTTGCAGCGCAGTTTCATCTGAAAGCATAGAAGATAATGCAAACAGTGGTGCATTACCATTAGGCATCAAACGCGTAATCATAGCCGCAAAGGATTTCGCTGCCAGATCAGTTGTAAAATTACCAGTATTAAAAATTCCGGTAGTCATAAGTTATTCTCCGCCCGCAGGCATTAGTAATAAAAAGTAATATTAAAAGGTTAGAAGATAATACTAAGGTCTAAAACAGATTAAAAGTTGCAGCAGCTGTTTTAACCAAAGTAAAGATTCGTGAAGATTGCGGAGGTACGGATAGAGTGTTATTAGCACCTACCTTAGTAATACCAACACCCACAGCAATAGTAACATCAAAGGCACCTACCTGAGAGTTATTAACTACAAAACTGTAAGCATCACCTACATCCATACCTGTATATGCAGCTGCAAGTAACGCAGCAGTAGGCAGAGTATAAATAACGTCACTAGTAAGCGTAGTACCTTGATGGATTAACCCACCGGATACATGACCTACAGTAAGAGTTTGGTCTGTCTCAGCTGCACGATTGTTTATAGCGAAGTTAGCTGTTAAGCCAACTCCAGCTCGTGATAGCTGTGGCATACGATTAGTCTTCTGTTCAATCTTGACTCTATGAAACATAATAGTATTCCCTAAAAGATTAAGTTAAAAAGTTATACCCCAAACCTTGTCCAATCTGTCTCACCTGGAGCTAGATCAGGAGCTTTAGGAGCGAATGCTTCACCCATAGCTAAGATAAAATCTTGTGTCATTTGGGTGATTTGTTCAGGTGTTGCAGTAGGATTTTTTGCAAGTAACTGAGCCTTAGTTTGTTCTATTATAGGCTTGACTGCAGGATTATCAAAGATGGGATTAGTGTCAGTAAGATGAGCTGTAGTAGCTTGATCTCTTAACATCTGGGGAATTTTAGCACGTTCTAATTCTAATGCTTTAGCTACAGCGTTATTGGTAAGCTTATTACCTACTAATGTAGACTGTATCATTACTTGCTGTGCTACTACATTCATAGCTTCAGCAAAAGCTTTCTGTGCACCTTCACCTCCTTCACTTATAGCTGTCATCTGTTCAGGAGTTATAGCTTGTGTGAAGTTAGCATTAGCTACAGCTTTCTGAATGTCTTCTGCTTTAAGCTCTACAGGAACTTCAGGCGTAGGGGCATTTGGGTCTATAGCTACATCATCCCATAGAGTCTTAAACTGATCTAGTGGGAGTTCCGGAACAACTGGTTCAGCTACTACTGGTGGTACAACTCCCAGTGGTAGAGTTGGATTATTAGGATCTGCTATTCCTGCACCCGGTGGTATATTACCCGGCTCTACAGGAGTTCCTGGAGCTGGTGCTACCACTGGTGCTGCTGGAACTGCTGCCGTTGGTTCTACTGCTGGTGGTGATGTAAATATATCGAACATGCCCATGGGAGTTACCTTCTAATGGTTGTGTACTGAGTATAAGCCTAAACTGGCTCTGGATTAGCTAATAGTTCTTCTGAAGCTTCAGATGTTGCTAAGATAAAACGGTAAGCATCTATCTGACCTTTTAAAGATGCTTCTTGCTGACAGAACCTATCATGTTCTGCAGCAGAGTATTCTAACCCGTTCTTCTCGTGAGCAGCAGCTGCTAAGTAATTCTGTATCACTTGCTTCTGAGTAATAGTTAATAATGAACCTTCCAGCTCTTCTTGTTCAGTAAGCTGGTAAGAGGAAAAATCGTTAGGTATAAGATGAGCCATGATGGTTTCCGTAATCCTATGGTGAGGGTGCTAATACTTCTGAGGTGCCTGCGCTAGATTGTACGTTAGCTTCAGGTGGTCTGGGTGTGTTCTGTGCTGGTACATAACCAAACTGTTCAGGTGAAGGAGCTTCTCCTAATTCTTTTATGTCTCTATCTTTCTCTAAAGCTAAAGCTACTAAAGAATTATACTGAGCTAATGCTTGTTCATAAGCTACTTGCTCAGAAGATTTCTCAAAATCAGAAATAGCAGCTCCTTGAGTTTTCATTAAGTAAGAGAACATAGGACCTATATTATAAGATTGTCCTATCTGTGGAGATGTACCTATTACTTGTAATGCAGCAGAAAAGCTTTCACCATTTATAAGCTTAGAAGCTGGTATCAAACCATCAGAAATTCTAAACTCTAATACAGCTTTTCTAAGAGCTACAGGATCTATAGTTACATCTACATTCTGATCTTTATTATATATAGTAACACCAGCTTGAAACTGTAGTATGTTGATTTTAAGTATCAACTTCATAGGTACAAATACTTGAGCTTCTAGCAAGATAGAAACTACCTGATCTCTGCTATTAGCATTATTCATTACAGACTCAAATTCGTGTAGAGTCTTATTACCCTTTACAAACTGTCCTTGAGAAGCTTGGTTTTGACCAGCTAGATTGTTAGCAAGTCCAAGTAATGCTTGTACATTTTGCATTGAAGCTGCTTGCTGATCTTCTCGGTATGGAAAAGCATATACAGCTTCTGCTAATGGCTTACCGTAAGCAGCTGGTCGAACAGGAATCTTAGCACTAGGATTAGCACTGTTAATAGCAGCACTAGTAACTCTAGAAGGATCATATAATGCTCTATCACTAACAGCTCGTCTCCTAGAAGCCATGATAGAGTTCATATAAGCACTAGTTACGAACTGGAAGGGTTCAGCATCAGTAGCTAATGACTTAGTCTGGTAAGAAAGACCATCTTCCGCAGGTTGACCTACAAGAATAGGTAAGTAATTATGAGCATTAGTTTGACGCTCTGCATAGATAATATGCTCATGGTTTACTAACACTATCTTATATATCTGAGGAGTATTAGAATTAGGTACTCTAAGATTAAACTCAGACGGAAGCACACGACAGTATAAAGTAGTAACTTCATAAGCATCTTTGTATTCTATATCCTTTCTATAATCTGAGAATCCTGCCCACTTCATCCAGTTAATTGCTCCACGCTTATTATCTGTTTCTTGTACTACTGGATTAATACTTGGGATATAGAAGTTCATAGCTCCTGCATTCTGAGCACCAGTAGCAGCACCTAGTCCGGATTCAAAAGCAGGTACTATATTTCCAACTATCTTATCAGTAAGCTGTGAAATGAAAGTTTTAAGTTCTATACGAGACATAAATTCAGTAAAGCCTGCATATTCACCTCTCTTATAGACTTCAGAAGCTGGTACTTTTTTATCTATAAAAGTATTATAAGGATCAAGACGTCGTATACGATTTCCATTCCAAATTACTTCCTTAGGTACACCTTCAGATAAGTTCTTCTGTACATCAGTTTCTACAGCAAATGTTACTTCCTGCGACCAATCTACTTCTATTGGAGCAAAGTTATACTTAAAGCCATCACGAAAGAACATAGCTAGCTCTCTTACCCAACCACCTCTTATAGATTGATCTTCTAGTATTGTTTCCATCTGTATTGCTTGATCTATCCACTGTGGAGCAGATACTACTCCAAAGATAGGATGACCAGTAAGAAATACAGATGCTTGGTAGTCAGTAGCAGTCTCTACTTGAGTCTTAATTACAGGTATAGTAATATTCTGAATTCTATCAGAGTCTCCTCTAGCATTAGCTTCCCGAGCATCTTGTTGTTCTTTAGTTCTATCTAGCTCTCGCATATACATACGATCAATCTTCTCTAAGCGAGAACGAGACTCATTTCGTGTTATATTTTCTTGCAACTGTAAGGAACGGTAATACTCTCTAAATGCATCCTGAGACTTCTTACCAAGTGCTACTGAAACGGAGGCTGCCATCGTATTATTCCTAGATTCTAGAATGGGTTATTATAATCAGGTACTTCTATTGCTTCAAATTCTTGTGATTCTACTATGTTACCAGCTATTACATATTCTCCAAACTCATTTACTACGCGCGGCGCATATGTAAGTAAATCAAGTATACCATCTACATTATCTGTTTTTAGTGGATTAAATCCAGTAATCTGTAAATGTACACTTAATTTACATTCATCATGTACAAAAAACTCACCTGCTGCATAAGCTTTAAACATAGTAAGTATACGAGCATTTTTATTCTTAATACCTGAGTATATAGGTACTGCTTCTATGCCTGCTATACCTAGTTGTCTACAAATAAACTCAAACCAATAGAGTAAAGAATATTGGTAAGCGTTAGATTCTACAGCTATGAGACGACAGTTATGAGTAAGAGCTAGTCTAAGAGCTTCGTGAATTGTATCCCCTGGAGAGAATCTACCCTCACGTAATTCCATTAACATAGGTAAAGCATCATGTATCTCAAAATAACCTACAGATACAGCATCTGAACCTATCTTGTCTGTAGCTGGATCTATTACTATAAAGTTACCGCCAGATATATCACCTTCGCTATAAGGAGAATCTGGTAGCTTAGATAGATCAATTAAGTTATTAGCACTAGCATTCTCATCATTAAGAACTTCTGCATAGAATATCTCAGGCTTACCCATAGCCAGATCATTTTCAAATTCCTTAATAAGCTGTGTTGCTGGCTGGAGTTCTTCCCAAAGAGATGTACCATCTACAAGTAAACCACCAGCTATAAACTTAATCCAAGTAGCATTCTTCTTAAATTTACGTAAGATACTATGCTTAGTAGGATACATATTAGCTACAAATAAGAACATACAACCAGTAGGAGATTTAGCTTTCATCGCTGTTCCTACTATCCAATTCTCAAGAGAAGTAGTTTGTACTAAGCTATCAGCACATTCTCTAGATTGTACATCTTCAAAGAGCATAACATCTGGACGAGTATTCTTAATATTAAGTCCTCGTAAGCTACCTTCTGCTCCTACTGCCGCTAATGTTATATTACGTCCTCTAAATCCAAACTTCTTAATTTTCTGTGTGTCTTTCTCTACACCAAGTTTCCAGTCTCCAAAGACAGCTTTAATATTTGGCTCTTCTAACATATCTATCACATCTGCTAAAATAGCTTCCGCGAGAGGTGCAATAGCAGATATTATTAGTATAAACTTCTTATTAGTGAAGAGTATACAATAGATTATAAAAATCTTCATTAAGGTAGTCTTACCAAAACCACGAGGTAAGCCTAATGCAAGTTGTGGAAATACTCTACTCTGCTTTACATAGCCTAACATCCAAGTCCAGACTGATTTAAATACTGGTGGGAAACAGAACGTAAAGATGGTAGGCATAATTAAAGCTGCTAAGAAATCTAGATCAGACTTAGCTAGTTTTTGTATTTCCTGCGCAGAAGCTCCCACCTGCTGTATCTCGTTGACCTCAGGTAGAGTAGTATCTTCTGCATTCTGGAAACCAATACTTGTAGGTTCGGTACCTCCTAATGATTCTAGTGTAGTAGTCATAATATACGAGGTGCAGAATTAACTCTAGCTGCAAGTCTCTCTAGCACCTTAGAAGCAGATACTATTTCTTGCTGGCTATATATTACTTTAGTAGTAATAGTCGTTTTACTTTGTAGGCGAGCTAATACTTGTTCCAAAGTAAGATCCTCTCCTCTAACATGGTATTTTCTACACATGATATTCCTCGCTTTCTCTTATACTACAACGCCTCTATTCGAGTATCCTCCTCAGTAAGTGGCGCTTCTAAAAGAGAAAGTGCTTTTTGTCGTACTAAGCTAGCATCCTCTACATTCTTTAGTAAAGTAGATGCTGGCAATGTGTGGAGTTCTTGTTCCCCTGCACGGGTTACTTGGTTATCTATATTAACTGTAAATTTTTCTGCAATAATTGTGGGTAATATTAAGTTTACAATATTCTGTTGGTTTACTACTTGATCTGGACTAGACTGACCACGACGCTTAGCACTATTAATAGTACTAATAGCCCTTAACAGATCAGCAGGTTTTAGTATAAATCCAAGACTTTGTTCTAGTTTAGCTAATAACTTATCTTCTATGGTATCATAAGAAGCATCTCTGTTATTATGTTTCTGGAGATTCTCATAGCGGAGAGTACTTACAGCATCAGAGAATGTTTGCTCAGATAGTAACTGACTAATTCTAGCAGGAGTTACACCTAATGCATTAGCTACTGCTTCTCCTCCAATACCAGCACCTAGTAATACTAATGCACGATCTTCGATACTAGTAGTTGTGCCGCGCGCAAGTTTACCATTTACGGCAGATACTTCTGTAGGAGCAGCAGAAACTGGTATCTTCTTACCATCTTGGAAACCCAAGTCTGCAAGTGTTATATTATTCATATCATGCAACATGTTTCCTCCTTCTGGTAAGAACTGATCGCGGCTATCTTGATATACTACTATAACAGTTAGCTATAGGATGCATAGGTAGTAATCGTAAATAGACTTCTTAGATAGCAATATGTATAAAAAGTTTAGGAAAAATAGGGATGTTCCTTAGGATAGCGCGTCTCGGATAGTCTAAAAAAGCTTCCTACCCCACCCTTCTGGATAGATTGTGTCGTGTGTGGTGTAATAAAACTACTGAATGGTACGCAGTACTCATTAGGAATAAGACTACTTAAGGGTAGCTTGCTACTCATTAGGCTTGTAATAAGACTACTTAAGGATAGCTTGCTATTCATTGATGCTTTTAATAAGATTACTTAATAGTCAGCTTGCTGACACCTTAACCGAGCGAAGCGAGAAAATTTAGATAGTCCTACGTTACTAGTCCAGTAAGTAGCAGCGAGCTAAGTCCTATTACCTAGCCCGCGCTACTTGTTACTTGCTACAGTTCCAAGTCTCCCAAGCTTGCCAGTGCTTCGGTTTCTTTCTTTTCCATCTTAGCGAAACGACTGGTAAACCTGATACCCATCGGTGAAGTATCAGCGTCGGTAAGCTTCAAACACTTAGCTAGTGCTACTCGTTGCGCTACTGGGAGCATCGTTTTGCCAGATGCCAGACTAATGAACTGTGCAAGGTAAGACTCAATCACCTGCTTGACCTTAGCGCCTTGTTCCTCGGTAAGTTCTGCCGGATCATCAGTTCCCAGTTTGTTAGCCAGTATGACCAGTAACTTAGATGCGCAAGCTTCGGTAAACCACTCCGTGATCTGCTCACCGTTGATACTGCTGTGCGACTCTTCGATAGTTTCGAGTATCTTCGCCAATGTTAGCGTCTCCGTGAATACCTGAGTGCCACCATCCTTATGATAGGCGCGGATAGTAGAGTCTTCAACGCTAGACAAGTAAGCGCTAACAAACGGAGCCAGCGTTTCTATGTTCTCAATCACCTGAGCGATAGATACGTGGTCATTAGGTACAGTGACATAGACGTTAGGTTTTGCTTCCGTACCTTTCGCTTTCATAGCTGCGGTCTGCTTGTAGTTACAAGTAACTTGCCTGTAACCAGTCGGCGCTGCTGGTGTTCCTTCTACGCTGTTATAAGGAAAGAATTGGCCAGCGGTTTCTGCTCCCTTGTCAGTAGGCCGGGGTGTTGCTGCTGGTACGTTGTTATCAGTTGATGTGGTCATGATAATTTACTCTCTTTTGTTGGTGGTTCTAGTGAATGCCATTATTGGCGGTTTGTACTGCTTGGTACTTTTCAGGCTGGTAGTCACAATCCATTGATTCAATGATTCCATTCGGTCTGGCTATTGCTACTGTCCAACACTGTACTTCTACACCTCTAAGTCTCCATCCATTAAGGTGCGGTTGATGTTCTGATTCAAGGTAGATGTACGTTTGCTTAGCTTGCTTCTGCCAATCAGTAATAATGAATCGTCCGAGATTCAAAGCTTGCAAGATATAAACGATGTCATTCAGTTTTGGTCGCATGGTCTGGGTCCCTGTGCTTGATTCGGCATTGTTGCCGGGTATGTATGAATAATGGACTCTTCTATATAGGGATGCAAGCTTTTTAGCTTTTATAATCCCTGTAAAATCAAACACTTACAACTCATTTACTTTTAGCTAAGAGCGTAACCGTTTATATATACTTCACTCGTAAGCGCAGTTATGGTACTGGTAGCTAAGCATAGTACGCATTAGTATAACTTCAATCGTATGCACAGTTACTAGATTAAGGATTAGGTAAATTGTCAATATGGTCAGCTTTGACAAAATGACATTTTGACACTAGCCTGAGGTATCGGTATCTAGGGGTATGTTCCTATCTCTTGCTGTATCTAATAGGTATGTATAGTAGTAGTATCTAAGTATAGGTATGTACTTATGAATTAGTAATGTTTAAATACACTCCTCTATACAGAGGCGAATCAGGTACTGTTAGATAGCTAGATATATACCTGTTACCTATAACATAGCCACGGATACGTACCCCTAAATAGGGGCTTGACACATCGTTGTCATTCTGTCAAAATGTCAAATAGGGCCACTTTGCCAAAATTCCGATTTACTTCTTAGGTAAGGACTGGTCATACACTGTAAGTTAATAAAGGGAATAGATAAGATGAGTAATAAAGATAAAGTAGTAGAGGGAGCTATGAAAGTATTACCCGTAGATACTAGCAAGTATAGCTCACGGACTTATTACAGGACAGGACAACCATATACTGGCTTAGGTCAGTGGTTGTTATATCAAGAACGTAAACTAAAAGGAAAAAGTTATGAAAGATACAATAGGTTTAATACATCCTGCTAGTTGCTGGCATAGTGACAGTGCTGAGTTACGAGGTATGGAAATAGAAGTGGTAAATATTACCGACAGTTTATATATAAATGGTGTCAGAGTTAAAGGTTGGTACAATGCTTCAGTTAGAATTGTTAATCCACCAGCTAGTTGGAAGTGTGTTGCTGATCGCTTACATCTGAATGGCTTCCGTCCTCGGAGGGTAGCATGAACTGGACTAGCAACGTTAACAAACGTAAGAAGTGGGACCGTAGCGTTAGACGTATTGATCGCATTACTCGTACGCCTAATATTGATACTATCAAACGTAACCGTAAGCGTTGGAAGCTTATTTATAAACGAGCAGTGGATGTTCTCTACTGGGTTGCTATCATAGGTATCGGACTTGGTGCTATAGCTGTAGTAACTACCACAGGCTAAGAGTCTTTATCAGACCCATAGTTATGCTAATACAGATAGCTATGGTTCTTATTAAAGGTTTGTTAGATAAGAAAAGGAAGCTAGTAATGAAAGATAGATTAACTGGTATTAAGATACGTAGTGCTGAACAAAGGCTAATACAATGCTTTGCTTTAGCTGAAAGCACTTCTAACCCTAAGCTACAAAAAGAGTGGCTTGATAAAGCTGTTGAACAGGAAGAAATTATTAAACAACTAAAAGGAAAGGAATAAGATTATGGGTACACAATCATGGACACCTAAGCATAAGCTAGGTATTGCTATGCATCATATGTTACAAGCAGGTAAGAACCCTTGCTTTCGCATAGAAGGCTTACGTATTAGTGCTGCTAGTGATGTCAGTACTAATCCCGGATACCTTTATATTAAGGATGATAACTGGTCTTACATAGGTAAGATCTCACCAGCAGGATTGCTTAAGGTAAGGCACCCTAGCTTGATTACAGCTAAGCAGAAGCAACTAGTAATAGAAGCTATTAGTGAACCTGAGCGTATAGCTATGAACGATGGTAAGATTACTGGCACTTGCTGCTGCTGCGGTAGAACTCTTACTAATGCACTTAGTATAGAACTAGGTATCGGTCCGATATGCAGAGGTTTCTGGTTCCCTGATAGTGATAGCATGACTACTAGCCCTGAACAAGTACTTGTTAATCAAGAGAGGTTACTGGAAGAACTAGGTGCTAGTGGGCATGTAAAGGCAGCATCAGGTAGCTTTGCTATAGATGAAGATGGTAATGCTATCATACCAGAGCCTACTGAGTGCTTAGGTGAAATGCCTACTACTACAGTATTCTCTAAAGAGCCTGTACTTGAGATGTTTAGAGAGTTTAAGCTTCTTAATGATACTCAACAAGGCATACTTTACCATATGCTATCTACGGAGATGAAAGATAATGGCAACCTCTAAACACCGCTATCGTCCTGCTTTCTCTAAGGAAGAAGTAGAAGCACTAGATAGGATACTCAAGGTAGCTTACATAGATGACTTAGTGAAGCCACCTTACCATCCTGACAATCCACTTGATACTGCTAGATCATTCCCACCTACTGTAGAGGTAACATTCCTTCAGCTTATGGGTAAGATAAGTACTCTCGTATCTAAAATAGCTAATGATGCTATAGTTCCTGCTTATACTATAATTAAGCATAGTGATCCTAAGATAGCTATAATGGAGACTCTTGGAGCACATACAGATGAGATAGCTAAGCTTGATGGTACTGAAACTAAAGAACAGTATTGGGAAAGGTGTTACTTGAAGTATCTAAAAGAGCCTATGTCTTGTACAGTACCTGAGATAGAAGCATTTCAAGAGTATAGATACTTACATGATCTTATGGCTGCTGATGAAGCTAGAGAATTTGAAGCTAAGGCAGGAGTCTAATGGCTAATGTAACATGCGCCATTAGTGGCTTACGTTTTAAGATAGCAGGACTAGAAGGTACTGAGATACCAGCTAGTATTGGCTACTATCATCCTATATTTACTCTCTCGCATAAGAAACTGTATACACTATATTATCAGCATACAAGAAACAAACTAACTCAGGTAGATAGCTACCTCTTGTTCTGTGCTTTCTTACAAGCTACAGGTCAAGTAGAATGGAATTCACCCGCCACCTGTAATCCTAGTGAAACTCATACTACTAAGTTAGTGCAGAACAATTTAGCACAGCTTATTAGTGTCTATCAGAAAACATCTATAATTCAACATCCTTCTTTTAGACAACCCAGTTTCGTAGTAAACTATGATAATGGGCGTCTCGATCAGGTACATAACTGGATTGCAGCATGGCAACAGAACTTAGTAGATTTTAATGTCTCAAGAGCTACCTATGCACAGCAGCGGAGCTTACTTAAGATAGAAGCTTTACTAGATGAGAAGCTAGCTATAGGAATACCTGCTGAACAGTTACCGGGTATAGTAGCTAGCTGGGCTTCACAAGCAGCGGAGTTTCCTTATGAAAAGAACGAAGTTTACCAGCAGGTAATACGCTCTTGCTTTAACTCTGCTAAGATGTTTAAGACTCCACTAAATCTAATACGAGAAGTACAGCAGTATTGCTATGCTAATATAGAGCCAGAGTCTATACACTTCTTTACTTTAGCTGAAACTCTTAAGAAAGGAGTTGCATTACATCTAGATTACTTAGGTGGTTCCAATTTAGCGTTAGGGTATACTATGCTAGATATAGATTCACTTAAGCTTACAACAGATCAGAAAGAAGGTGAGCTTAAGACTGCGGCAGCATTGACTAGCATAGTAAACAATGCGCCAACAGAACCACCGGTATTAATAGATTATCCTGATAAGCTGTCTTTCCTTAAAGCTAAGCTTGCTTACAAGGTAGCTGTTACACTTACTACACCAGATACTAAACCTCCAATAAAAAATAATCCAGAGGATGCGCTATAATGACTAAGCATAAAATAGACTTTGCTGCCTTACTAGCTAAGGTAAAAGAGAACGCAGAAGCACCTCCCTCAGACACTACAACATTAGATGCTGTTGCTGAAGTATTGTCTACTAATGATACCATAACAGGTATGCACGGGGAGCTTATCACCTATAACTCTAAGCAACAAGAGTTCATAGACTTAGCAGCAGCAGGTAAGTCATGTGTACTTATAGGTGCAGCAGGTACAGGTAAAACTACTTGCAGTCAAGGTGCGCTTAAAGCTATCCTAGCATCTACTGACTTAGCTATACCTCCGCTAATGTCTGATGGTCATAAGCACCTACGAGATAATACGCCCGGTGTAGTTATATGTTCTTACACTCGCCGCGCTGTTAATAACATTCGTAAGGTACAGACTGAGGATCTTAAGAATAACTGTATTACAGTGCATAAGCTACTAGAGTATGCTCCTGTATACTATGAAGTATTAGATCCTGAGACTAATGAACTTAAGAATACCATGCGCTTTGAACCTTCCCGTAATGCACATAGGCCATTGCCTAGTTCTATCCATACTATCGTGATAGAAGAAGCATCTATGCTAGGTGGTTTACCTAAAGAGATGGGCGAAGGTAGAGGTGAGTTGTATAACCAACTACTAGCTGCTCTTGATCATGAGGTACAGTTCATATTCATAGGTGACATACAGCAGTTACCGCCAGTGTTTGGACCTGCTATCTTAGGCTTTAAGCTTAATGAATTACCTACTATAGAGCTTACGCAAGTGTACAGACAAGCTTTAGAATCACCTATCATTAAGCTAGCTCACCAGATACTTAGTGGTGTACCTATACCTTTAGAAGAATACAAGGACTGGCATGTACCGGGTAAATTAACTATTCACCCGTGGAAAAAGAAACTACACCCAGACCACGCTATAATGACGTTAGCTGCATTCTTTAAGAAAAGTATAGATACCAAACTCTATAATCCTAATGAGGATATGATTCTTATACCTTACAATAAAGCTTGCGGTACATTAGAACTTAATCGCCACATAGCTAACCACCTTGCAAGAAAGCGAGATGCTGTTACGCATGAAGTTATAGCTGGTTTTGTTAAAGTATACCTATCTGAAGGTGATAGGGTACTATATGATCGCGAAGATGCAGAAGTTGTAAGTATCGAGCTTAACCCCTCTTATACAGGTGCTAAGTACCAGTCATGTAGCATGAACCTAGACTACTGGGGACATAATCCTAAAGCAGTAGAAGAACGCGATGGACATAGAGCAAGCTATCATGAAGACGATGTAGACTTCTTATTAGAGCAAGTAGCTAGCTCAGATGATCGCGTTAACCAATCCTCGCATAAGATAGTAGTACGCTTACTAGATAGCGAGACTGAAGTAACATTATCAAGCAGTGCTGAAATTAATAGCTTACTACATGCTTATGCTCTTACAGTACATAAGTCACAGGGTAGTGAATGGCGTAAGGTGTTCTTAGGCTTTCACCAAAGTCATGCTGTAATGATGCAGCGAGAACTACTGTATACAGCAGTAACCAGAGCAAGAGAAGAACTTTATGTAATCTGTGAGCCTGAGACCTTTACTAAAGGTATCATATCACAACGTATTAAAGGCGATACCTTAGCAGAGAAAGCAGAGTACTTTAAAGGTAAGTTACCTAAAGAAGTATTAAACCCAACACCAACTGAGTCATAGGAGTAGTAAAATGAAAAATGTAATTGGTTTAATTGGTCCAATGTCAGCTAGACACCATAGAAGTAAAGTACTTCGCAACAATCCAGATATAATTATAACTGAAATATGTAAATTATATAATGGATCAGATTGGTATTGTGGAAGGTTTACTCCACGTAAAAACATTGATGTATTTAAAGCTGGTAAATCTTATCCTATCTATGGCTTCCGTCCACGTCGTATAGCAGGGTAAGTTATGATAGCGCCGACATGGTTCTTAGCTATAGTAATCATACTGACACTAGGTTTTATGGTATTAAATATATTATCTAGCCTAGTGTCAGCAGATACTCTTAAGTTTCTATTCGAAGAGGTATTATTCCCTGCCGTTATTCTCGGCATATTGGCTATACTCGTATCAATGTAAGTCTAATAGCTATAGCTCGATGGCGTAGCTATAAGCCATGCTATCTTGGATATGAGCAAATTCCCTATTGACGGATTCTCGTATCCATGAGATCATGGTTGTTCTGTTGAGAGACAACTCTCTTTTACCTTTTACCCACTAACTAATTTACACACAAACAGGAAACAATTCTCATGGACAACTTAGATCAACTTAAAGCAGGACAAGATGCAGGACAAGAAACGCCTGTAGAAGATAGCACCCAAGAAGCTGTAACACAAGAAGATGAGCTTACAGCAGCAGACATTACTACTACTGAAGTAATTGTAGAAGCAGGCAAGGAAGATATAACGCGGCATACGATTGCTGCACCTAACCCTTCTAAGGAAGAGATGGCAGAGTTGCTTAAAAACATCCAAGTTAACTACGACTCTAAAGTAGACGTTAAGCCGATACAGTTTAACTTTAAGAAGAACACTGACAAAGAGACTGGTATTGAAACTGTCCGTAACTCAGTACAGATTCCTATCCCTTTCCCATCAGTCGAAGGCGTAGTAGGTATCTTAGAAGCAGGTGGCTTGCAGATGGAACTGCTGTTTGAAGCTATCTATAAGATTGTTACTGACGCAGCAAGAGAGTACTTGTATGAAGATGTTACATTTACTGCTGCTACCTTCCCGATAGATCTAGTAACTTGGGATGCTATTAGCAAGCAACCTAAAGCACAGCGTCGTGGTGGTGGTATTGCTAAAGAAGTTTGGGAAGGCTTCGCTCAGGACTATGTTAACGTCATGCCATCTGTTACTGGTAAGACTGTTGAACAGATTGCTAATGCTGCTAAGATCCTTCTTGGTAAGCTGGCACAGGTTAAGACCAATGAACCTGTACTGAACCTTTTGGTAGGTCAGTTAGCTATCTACGCGGATAACTCTGAGAACATACAAGAGTATCAAGAGTGTGTTGAGTTCTTGCTTACCAAAGCAAACACATTCCTTAACGTTACAGATGAGCAGCTTCTGGCTAACCTGTAATCTAAAAGATAGTTACGGTCCATAGTTTTCCAGCTATCCGTAACAAGTATCTCCCGCTAGCAGGTTTAATTTCCTTTTCTTGCTAGCGGGTTTTTTTTTACCATAGACTATTTTGAAGGTGGCGGGTATTTATATCTCTCACCCCAATCTAGAACTAAGCTACGCAACAGTACTAAGCTGTGTCTTGAGGCTCTCTGTAAAGTGATCAACGTATTTTGCAAGCCTGATAGAATATCAAGAGCGTAGGCCATCTTCAAAGTAGTTTACTATTCCGAAGTAACTAATGAGGTAACTCCCATGAGGTAACCGTAATCATCTTATGATGAAACTATATTTCTAAACCTCTAGAGAGGCAGCCCAGAATAAGTATCGCTGCCTCTCTTTTTATATATACTATTTAGCGTTACTATCCATAGCTCGATGGCGCAATAGATAGCATATATAAAAACACACAAGGAATACTTATCATGGCAGTAGCCACAAGTAGACACGATATTATTATCACTCTAGTTTTAGATGAAGCTGAGGCTAGACTTATAAGAGACCTCACATTCGTCTGTATAGACGCTGAATCTTTAGAAAATCAGATGGTTAGGCAGAGCATCTATACAGCTTTAAACAAGCAACTACCTAGCGAGTAAAGTATTAGAAAGTATGAGCCAATCTGGTTAGCTCTAAAAACTAAGAACACCGCCTCTTGCGCCGCACCTATTGAGCAGCATAGAAAGATAGTACTAGGCGTAAGGAAGGAAAAGACTAAGGATATAGGCTGGAAATTAGAATGCCTAGAGCAAAGTACCCGCTTTAAATTATATGATGAATCAGATAACACCTTACTTACGTTTACTCTTAGGAAAGCCGAGTTACTATCGTACGCTACACTAACAGCCCGTGATTTAGGTGGATAAACTAAAGGAATCTAGTTATGACACTTTCTCCAACAACGTTAGGATTAATGGCTACTGCATTAACAGAACTTCCGCTTGAGCTTAAGTTTATGCGCATACCGAAGTCTCGTAGATTAAATGCTAAAGGCTGTAATAGTAATGGTCTAAGGTATGATCAGATAGAGCGACGTAGGAAGTACTTACGTAGGAAGAACAGATTAATTCATGTACGCTATCGGAGGGCAATAGCATGACAGCAACAACCCAAGCTTTTGAGATTAAAGAGAAGCTAGCACAGCTACAGAATGCACTGCTAGAATCTCTACCTACCATGCCTACACTACTGCGAGACATACATCGCTCACTTAAGAATGATCCTGATACAGTTACTCTGCTTAGCGAAGAAGAGTGTGCTATACTGGTAACAGGTCTTAAGAAACAGACACAAACAGAAATAGCTACTAAGGTTATTAAAGCTAAGCCACGCAAAGCTCTTAGCAAGCTGACTGTCGATGACCTGTAATGACCCAGCTTACTAAACGAGAACAAAAGTATTTTAATGCATACACTACAAGAATCAATGTTCTTGAGAATGCAATCATACAAGCGTTGCTTTGCCTACAGCAAGAACCTAAATTAGTTGTAACAGCAGTTAAGATACTTGATGAAGCGGTAGAGAGTGATGGCTCTTAGTAGCCATTCGGGTATCATACTAGAGCGTTTTAAGCAATCCCGTATAGCTGATACTGTACCCACACCTCTAGCTACCTATCTATATATCTATACCAATTGTGATTATGAAGCATACCTGAATTACATGGAAGGAGCCATAGCATTAGCTAAGTACCTCGCTCCGATAGATATACAGATAGTTACTGCTATTGTACCTGATATGCTCGCATCATATGAACTAACAGAGCTAGCTAGAGTACTAAAACCACACATAACTATACCCCTCAGTACAATTCAAATCGAGAATGCAATCTATGAATACCTTACCAAATCTAGATAAGTTCTTATCCACTAATAATCCTATCTCTATGGCATCTGATCCATTAGCTGTATCTATAGCTAACGAAGGAGAGAAGCTAGAAAATATACCAGTAATAGTAGAGCTAGCAGAAAGCGAGATAGATCCTAGGCTACAACTCTTATCTCATTCCTCTCGTACTCTCTTACATACTTGCCCTCGTAAGTACCAGTTATACAGGCTATCAGCTACAGAGACAGCACTAGCTGATGAGAAAGAAGCAGAGCAAGAAGTTACCTTTGCTTATGGTCATGCTGTAGGCACAGGCGTAGCATCTACATTAGAAGGTAAAACAGAAGAACAAGTAATAATAGATACCTTTTTAGCGTGGAATACAGAGCTACTAGATACTAACCCTAGACAGAATAAATCTTACTGGTTAGCACAATTTGCTGTACAAAAATTTTTAGACATGC
>Ga0255047_10000190_pt1 | contig 45339 bp, 62 predicted proteins | sample JV7_2_1_MG_FD_183640 | JGI IMG/M metagenome (GOLD analysis project Ga0255047, IMG submission 183640) | Seawater microbial communities from Jervis Inlet, British Columbia, Canada - JV7_2_1 | ecosystem: Environmental > Aquatic > Marine > Inlet | place: Canada: British Columbia | collected 2016-10-06
ATAAGAATGGTAAGTCTATGCTCTTAACAGATGTTAAATCTGATTCTGATTTTGAAAAATACAAAGAACAATATAAAGGTCAGAAATTACAACCCGTTATGGTAGCTCAATTCGTAGAGAGAGACGTTATTACTGGAGGGGATTATTACTATAAAGAAATTGATACTAATAACCCAAGAATAGCAGAAGCTTTAAATAAAGTTGTTGATAAAGAGTCAATGGATAGAACTAGAAGTCAAGAAATTGATTTAGAAAAGAAATCTAAACTAAGAGCTCGTACTAACAAAAATATAGAAGCGTCTAAACAAAAACTTGCTGTGCAAATGGCTGCAGGAGACAGTAAAAACTTTGAGGTTATTGCAAATGCTTATGATGAGAATATGACTATCGGATTAAAAATGGCTGGTGTAAAAACAGGTAAAATTCAAGCATCAATGCCTTTGATAATGTCAAATTTATATGTAAATTCGCAACAACCAAGAACATATCCATTTACATTTAAAGATGGTACAACCGTACAAAGCCCAGGACAATATATGGCTGTTTCAGCTCGTATGATTAGAAAAGCTTTAACAGATGGGAATGATGCTGGTTTAAAAGAAGCTATTGAAAAAGGCCCTACAGCTTATGCTGCTTGGTTAAAAGGTAGATATAGTCAGAAAGATTATAACAATATAGTTAAAGGAACTAGAGACTGGACAAAACACTTTAATTCATAATGGCAGAAAAGAATAATTATTTAGATGGACTTGACATGTTGCTTAATCAAAGTCAAGCTCAACCAACTGGTGCTTTACCATCAGCCGAACAAGATATTCAACAAACATATGATAACGTTATGGATTCTCCTAGCGCTATTGAGTCTTCTGAATCTCCTACAGGATTAGATGATATATTTAACTCTACTAGTATTCGTAATTTAGACACTAGAGAAGAGACGTCTTTTGATAGAGCTATGCAAGGTAGAGGTGCTAGACAAATGGGTGATGCGCGTAATCAGGTTGCAGATCAAACTCAGTACGGTCAAGGAGAGATTTTAGACCCTAATGCTGTTATTGGTGATTACGGACAGCAAGCAGCTAGAGGTTTTGCTCATGGATGGGGAGACTTAGTTTATGGTACTGGTGATACTATTGATTTTATATCAGCATGGGTTACACCTGGAGAGGTTGAGCCTACAACTTCAGTGGGTAGTTGGCTAAAAAAGGAAGGAGAAAAATTCCAAAATGATAATTTAATTGTACTATCTAAAGATTTAGAGGATATGACTTTCACGGATTTATTTAATCCTGAATTTTATACTTCTAAAATGTCAAGACTTCTACCTTATGCATTATCATTTGCAGTTCCTTATGCTGGAGGTGCAAGTTTAGGTGCTCGTTTATTAGGTAGATTTGGTATGCATGCTTTAAAGAGTGCTAGACTTACTAGTAAGATGTCTAAGTTTGGTAATGTAAAAAAAGGACTAATGGGCTCAACTTTCTATAATGCAGGTAGGGGAGGTGTCCAGTTAACTAAAGGAGCTGAAAAGTATTCTCGTATATTTGGTGGTGGTATTGCTGCCAATCTTACAGAGGGCGCTTATTTATCTGGAGAAGCTTATAATCAAATGATGTCAGAAGTAGATGGTGAGGGTAATCCTTTATTTACCCCAAAAGAAGCATCTAATATTGCTGCTGGCGTAATGACTGATAATGCTAAATGGATGGCTTTAGATATTGTATCTAACGGTATGCTGTTTGGAGGTTTAGGGAAAAACACATTGGTAAGAAAAATGTCAGGACAAATGCCTAAGCCAGTTCCATTTAAAGCTAGTGCAGGAGGTCTTATGAATTTCATGGGATCCAAGGTATCCAATCATCTTCTTCCTGCTGGAGCAATGGCAGGATTTGAAGGAATAGAAGAAGGTATGCAAGAGGTTTATCAAGAATGGATTAAATATACTAATATTCAAGAAGGTAAGGGTCTAGACTATGAGCCTATGTTAACTTGGGTGAAGAATGATGCTGGTGAATATAGGTCTGACATTAGGGATATATTTTGGTCATCTGTAGGTTTAGGTGGTAGTATGGGGGGTACTAGAGGTTATTTTGATTCTGTTGCCGAAAGAAATAGATTATATAATAAGAAAGCACAAAACCTTAACGATAACTTTAAAAGATTACAAGACGCTAAAACTCCTGAAGAAATATATGAAGCAGAAATGTATATTCAGGATAACATTATAGCAGAACAATTATGGAATTATTCTGGTGATGGTTCTGGTTTAAAATCTTATGTTCAAACACAAGTAGAGGAAGGTAAGATGCCTCAAGAGACTGCCGATCAATACATAGAAGCTATTGAAGAAGCTGAGATGAGTTATGAAAAACATTCTGTTAATACTGGACTCACAGAAGCTGGAGCTAAGCAAGCGTTCTTTAGAGAGACAAGACTTAAAAGAAATAGTAAGCAACAACAAATGCAGAATGATTATTTCGAAGCAGTTAAAAAGAAGAAAGCAGACATCATCCAAGATGAGACTAAATTAAAAGAAGCTTTGGCTGGCGATCAAGCAGAGCATGATGCGGTTATGGAAATGTTGCAATCTGAAGAATCATCTTTAAGACAAGAGATGGAGTTTATTTACACTCGTAAAAAAGATAATGCTCCTACGGCAAAATCTACTGGTAAGAGAGATAAAAGACATAAGATTAAAGGTATGTCTCAAACGGAATTTGATTTATACACTCAAGAAGGAGCCGCAGAAAAGTCTCGTATAGATAAAGGTGAATGGAACCAAACAGAGAGAGAGCAAAAATTACATAAATTATCTGGCTCTAAATTATCATTTAAAAAATGGAAAGCTAAAGTTGAAGAGAAAAATGGCGCAGGATATTTAGATCAATTCGATAATAAATTCGTAAACAAAGGTTTGTCTAAAAATAAAACTTCTGATACTATAGATAGTGTTACTGACTTTGCTAAGAAAACATTTGGCAAAGCTGTTAGCTCAGTTAAAGGATTGTTTGGTAAAGCTAAAGAAAAAACTGAATCTAAAGAAGTTAAAGAAGCTATAGATAAAGTTAAAAATTATGATACCAAAAAAATAACTAGTGGAGCTAAAGCTAAATTAATAGAAGCTTTAGAGGCTGGCAAAATAGGTATTAAAGCTGCATTAAAAATTATTGGTAGTGGTGTAGATAAAATCATTAACAATAAAGATGTAAAAGAAGCTATAGAAAAATCTAAAAAGAAATTTCAAAAGCTTAGTGGTTTAGATCAGACAGATCCAAATAATATTATTGTTAGTAAAGATGAGGTTGTAAAAGAAATAAAAGAGAGAAAAGGAGACGATGTTTATACTCAAGAAGAGTATGATATGGTAAAAAAAGAATTACAGCAAAAAAAAGCTGAAGAAAACAAAAAGAAAGAATCGGAATCTGAGTCTGAACAAGATACAGAGTCTGTAAAAAAAAAAGATAAAACAGAAGTAGTACCAAAAACTACTGTATATTCTAAAATAGAGGAACGTCTTAAAAAGCTAGGTAGAGCATTAAAATTAGGACTAAGCGTTATATCAAAAGAGACTGGATATAATACATACTCTTTAAAAACATCTAAAGGAAAATCTATTAAATTCTTTAGCCATGATGGTGCGGCCCTTAAGTATATGGATACTATGCATGATATTGAATTGCATTTGTTAAATCCAATTAAAGGCGGTAAGAACGTCATAGAAGTTAATGGTAAATATTACTTTCAATTTAAACAAGGCGCTCCTGTATATGAAAGTATTGTAGAGGTTAAAATTGGAGATAAAGTAATTGGTCAAATAGATTACAGAGATTATAAAGCCCCTCTTACAAAAGCTAAGAAAAAAGCTAAGAAAGGAACTACCCTAGGTAAAATAAAAGATTCAATTAAAGATGCTGTTAGTCGTTTAGATAAACATCTATCAAATTCATTTGATGGTGATGTTAAGTCTTCAGACTTCCCTATGGGAGATTTCTATTTAGAATATTACACACATTCTGGATTTGGCCCAGCAGCATTAACACAAAGTATAGTTTCTAAAAAATTCCCTGGAAAGAGAGGGTTTATTATATCGTCTAAATTAATGGATGATTTTGGGCAAGAATCTGTTGCCTTAGCTATAGGTGGTACTGTTCTTATTAATGAAGAAGGTTATAAGCAAACTGATTTAATACATGAATTAGGTCATGTTTTTTACCATATACATCAAGGAACTCCTTTAATGAAAAGGATAAATAAACTTTTATATAAAACAGACTTATATAGTAGAACTAAAAGAGAATACCCTGAGCTTATATTAATGAATTATGCAGGACAGAAGGTTACATTAGGCCAGATATATAATATCATTAAAAACGATATGAATCATAATTCAAAAATTGAAAGTGATTTATTGAGTATAGTTTTAGAGCTTAATAAAGCTGAAGGTAAAGATGGTTCTAAAATGAATGAATTATTTAATTCACTTAGAGTTCAATTAAAAGACGCTGGAGTTAAAGAAGTAAGATCTGATAGACAGATACATTTATTAGAGGAAACATTTACACGTACATTAGAAGCATTCTCATATGGAACGCTAGACTCTATTATAGAAAACACCGATGCACAAGCTCAGTTAAAATCTGATCTTATGGAGTTTTATAAAGAAACTAAGAATCTTGCCACTAAAGAAGAAGCTGAAAAAATGCTACAATTAAGTGATGAGAATATTAAAGACTTAACATTAGAAGCTGCTATTAAGCATGTTCTGTTAGACTTTAATTCTGGTAATAGAAAGGTAGAAAACTCTGCTAATGGTATTATAAAGAAAGCATCTAAAGCTAGAAAGATGACAGGATTCTCTTTAGTATATTCTTATTTAGGTGATATTGCTGGTAGAAACTTAACTCCATCTGAGATGGCTGATAGTGTGGTTTCTAAAATGACAAATGATCATATGTTATCTGAAGACGAAGTAGCTAAGATAAGACAATATGTAGAGGTGGTTGCTACACAAAACCATAGCTTAAAAGAAATTAAAGCGGCTGATTCTAAAATGGATAAAATCCTTTCTAAGTTAGGTTATGATGTAAAGAATGAAGATGACTTTTTAGAAACAGAAGCTGATAAGTATATTGAGGAAGAGCGTATTGTAGCGATGCCTAAAACAACAACTCACTTCCTTAAAAAGATAAGAGAAATATATAACAATAAGAATAAGTTATCTCTTAATCTTAAAGAATTACAATATCAATTATACACTATATCTAAAAATATGATGTATGATCCTTACAACTTTATACCAGCTCTAAGAAATTCTAATGACCACAATATTAAAGCAATGTTAGAAGTTCTTGATAATGAGGTGTTTGAAGGTAAGTCAGCATTGACAGATGCTAAGTTAATGGAATTGAAAGGAATATTTGAAGGAATAAATATAGAGACTTATGGTCATTCTGTACTTATGAAATTTGATAAAGAGTCAGATCACTTCTGGTCTCAAGAAAGAACTATTAGTTCTTCTTTAGAAAATAATGCCATACAAGATATTAAAGAATCTGTTAAAAATGACAAAGAGGTGTTTGAAGAAGTGGCTGCTATATACGATAAGTTATTTAAAGACAATCCAGACGATATTATAAATAAACAGAATGCCGCTGAAGATGTTTTAAGAGTAGTATTAAGCAAATCTGCTAAAGCAGGATTAATAGATATTAAGAAATTAGCAACAACCCCTATACTATATAAAGGTAAGCAACAGTTTCTTAGAGATATTTTATTTGACCATAAGATTGTAAAACATGAAAGATATGGCAAGAAATGGACTAACGTTCAATTATCTAACTATGCTTTAATACAAAAGTCTGGTAAGTGGGCTATAGAGAGTAAAGTTAAATCTAAAGGTAAGTCTGTAAAGATAGAGAGTGGTTTGTTTGGTGGTAGTCAATCATTATTAAAATCAATCATTACAGAAGGATTAGTTTTATCTAGACCTAAAAACTACTTATCTATGGTGGATAATGTAGAGCAAGATGGTATTAGTATATTTAATAAAGAGAATGGATTACATAATAGTGTAAAGAATTTAGTAGCATCAACTAAAGATGCAGACTCTATGGATAAGAAAAGTATCTTACATCGTAAGAATAATATCTTCTCTGAAATAATCATATCTAAAAGACAGTCTGGTAAATTAAACGAATACAATCCTTTAGGAATAACTATACAGCAAGGCTTTATGAGATCTCTTATGAATACATTAGAGAGAGGATCTGAAGATAAGTTAGCGTCTACTATTTCTAATATAGAACCTTCTGAATTAATGGCCTCTGATTTCTTTGGTTTCCTTAGTAGATTAAATAAAGGAATTAAGAATAGTGATAGGGTTATTATGTATAACCAACCTATAGCTGTATTCTCAGACAAAGGAAGGAGGTATTATATAGAGGCTCCTGCTGCTCATAATAAAGAAACGGCTAATGCTTTATTAAGAAGAGTTAAAAATAATCCTGCTTATAATGCTAAATATACAGGAAAAGATAAACAAGAAATATTCCCTTACACTATAGAAACTGACGCTAAAGGAAATTATTATATAGTTGAAATAAAAGATCTTGTTAAGGAGTTTAAATCTCATATGGCTAAGAACCCTTCTTTATATAGAGGTAATAGAGATATTGCTATTATGAAAGGTGAGACAGATAAAAGACTATCTATGTTCCTTACATCATATATCTCAAATAGATTTATGGCGCAACAAGCACTTGTACACGATCATAGACAATCAAAGAATGAGATTGATTATACTAAAAGAGCTGCTGGGGCTATAGCGAGTCACACTGTATTTGATAGAAATACTAAAGTAGAGCCTATTATATTTAAAGATTATTTTGTATATAAAGATGGTAAACTTACTATAAAGGAAAGTAATGACACTGCTATTGCTAATGACGCTATGGGGTATATTTTGCCAGAACAAGCTAAAGCTATAACTAATAAGTATGGTTCTGTTCAGAAGGTTGGTAGTGTATTTAAATTTGTATATCATTACACTGAAGTAGATAATCCTACTCTTAAAGGAAAAACAACTTACCTTAAATTTGCTGTTCATGTATTAACTCCTGACATGGAATCTAAAAGTCCAGAGTTAAAAAAGATAGCAGATGTAATGAGAGCAAGACATAAGCATATTTCTCAATCAACCATAAAAGACTTTAATGAAGATCATCATAGTATATTTAATCATGGCGGCCTTATTATTGCAGCGTCTGAATCAGCAGCAAAACTATTTAAAGATTTTGATGGAGTACGCTCTAATGATCATATACACGATATTCTAGGAGATGTAGATATTGACAACATAAACTCTAAACAAGACGAATTATATTTTGAAGGTGGGTTAGAAGATGAGATAAGAAAGTATCATGGTCTTTCTGGTGAAGGTCTAGGTATTCAATTAGAATTAGATAAACAAGCTAATGAAAGATTCTATCCTTCTCAATTATTCTACAACTTAGCAACAAACATATCTAAAGATGAGTCTGCTATAGTTCAAAGAATGTATCAACTTCGTAAAGAAGTGATGGAGGATAATAATATGTTACGTAATGAAGGATTAGCTCTTAAAGAAAATCTAACAGAGCAAGATGTTATGAATGAAGAGGACTCTTTTAAATCTTCTATTTCACCAGAAGTGTTTGGTGTATTAACAGAGTCTGTATATGGTAATGTAGATCCAAGATATCCTTTCTTAAATCCTGTACATAATTCTGTAGCTAATGGACGTATTATAAATAAGGGTACTAAGATGTTTACTAAAGGAAGTATTGGTTATCAATCTTCTGATTTAGGAATGGGACTTCAGTCTTATCAGAAAGTTTCTGATTATTTTGAAAATGGTAAATATAAAGGTGAGATTAAAACCGACAAAGATCGTCAGTTTGCCTTAAAGCTTGGTGAGTTGTTTAATGAAAATCCTAACACGTTAGTATCAGAATCTTATGTTCCTGGATATTTAGAAAAACAAGGAGTAGAGGTTGGAGACTTATTTATAGGAACAAGAGTTCCTGCTCATGGTAAAGCACTCTCCACGGTATTTATAGTTAAAGATTTTAACGAGCAAATAGAAGGTACTCCTACTTCTAATGTAACTATCCCTGCGTGGGTTAGTAAATATTGGGGTGCAGATTTAGATGGTGATTCAGTTCATATGAATTTCAAATGGAGCGAACAAGATATGAAGGGCAAAAAGAATGCATGGAAATCTAAGTCTAATGAGTTCTTTGATTTATATGTGAGTCTTGTTAGTAATCCCACTAAAGGTAATGAAATTAAAGCTGATATTGATTTTGTTGATTCAGCTGAAAAAGCTTTAGAGCCATTATCTATAAATGAAAAAGAAAGCTCTCAATTAACTCCATGGGGAGATGCTGAGATGTTTGACAATAATGTCCCTGCTAAGCATTTAGTTGGTATGGTAGCTTCGCTACAAAGATCATTTAATATTTTATCTAATAACAACGAGAGACTTCCGTTAGGATTAAGGATAGATAATAACAAACATGTTAATGGTAAAGAAATAACAACTATGTTTGATGACGCTTCTCTTGAAGGAGAGAATGGAGGTAACTGGTATGGTGCTGCTCAGCTATTAAATATAGTGCTTGATAATGCAAAACATCAGTATGCTTCAAAGTTAGGATTAAACAAACATACAGTATTTCCTTATGTATTATTAAGAAGACTTGGTTATTCTTTAGATCAATTAGCTGTTATATTTAACTCTCCAGTTATTAAGAGATATATTGAATTTAAGAAGAGTAGAGGTAAAACCTTTATATCTAAAGAACATGATATTAATACTCGTTATAATAATAAACAAGATAATCAATTTAGTGTTTTTATAGAATTTCTAAAATCAGAAGGTATTGACCTAACAACAATAAGTAATAAAGGGCATATAATCCACGATCAAAGAAAATGGAATAAAATTAGAAATAGAATTGACGATGGTCTATCTATTAACACTTCTCTTTTAGGTAATAATAATAAGAAATTAAATAATGCTCAACTAGATGCACTATTAATGATATATACTTTAGACCAATGGAATAATGATGTGATTAGACCATTCTCTAAAGCATTTACTATACACCAGTCTATAGAAAAGAATCCTTTAGAATTAAAAGTTATCCGAGATGATATTAAAAGAATATCTAATGAAGTTGTAGAATTAGGAGGTCAGTTAGAGATTAAATATAAAATAGGTGATAGTGCGAATAACCCTATTGTAACGCATGCTTTAGAATTATTTGACTCTATGCTTAGTAGATCCCAAAGAACTGACATTAGATTTACTCCTTACATGCAGAGTATATTATCTACAGAAAATGCTGTTGAAAGATTAAATGACAAGCAGGCGAATAGGTCTAAGCCAAAAATTAAACATCTTAAATCTCAGATTATTAATCAAGTTATATATAACGATATAACATCAAGGTTAAAGGTTGCTATAGGTACAAGTTCTGCTGAATTATTAGCTGAAGACTTACAGCAAATGAAAGTTGATTTTCCTGATAATCTACTTGTAGATAAAGTTTTAGAATTAAGACAGCGTAAAAATGGCACTACCGCCATAACTATTAATAAGGTTGAGATAAATGAATTAACTTCATTAAAGAAGATTAAGCAGATTCAAGATAGCTTTAGCGAATTAGATGAAGATGCTCAAAATACCTTATTACTTGTAGAGCAGGAGATAAATAAATTTGGATTATCTGGTGTGTCTATAATCCCTTTCTTTGATCAAAATATGATTGATAGAATAAACAGAGGTATTGCTACTATTATTGAAGAGAATCAAACTAAGCAAGCTGAAAAAGCTGGACTTATAACTAATGAATTAGAAAGTGCTATTGTAGAAATCACTCAGAATAAAGATAAAAAATCTTTAGAGGATCAGATTAAAGAATCTGGTAAGAAGGATAGAACTATCAAGAAAGCTAAAAAGATTATTAATGCTAAAAAGTCTATTCATAGTACATCTCATTTAAAAGAAGAAAATAAATTACTTAGTTTCTCTGACTGGTCTATGGATAAAGGAATTGATTTATCTAAAATAGAACCTAAGTCTAATACATATAATAGCTTACAACATAGATATGCTGAATATAAAGCTGATCATAAATTAGTAGAGTCTTATAAAGCTAAGATACTTAAGATGGGACTGTCTAATATAACATTAAATAAATTAATGGAGTCTGTAGCTAATCTTAGAAAGATGGATAATTCTGCTACTAAACAACTTGCTTACACTTTAGAATCTGAGATTGGACAAAGAATGTTCCAAGAGCAAGCAGATTTCTTAAAACAAAAAGGAAAGGAACAAGGTCATGATTATAATATCCCTGGTGAAGACGGAGTTCCTCAAGAGGATATATCTAATTACAGGAAATGGATGGGTGCTAATAACATGACATCTAAGAGACCTGAAATGCAGTATCTTATTAATCAAGCTGAAAAAGAATACATGAAATATATGAGGAGCTTTAAAAAGCATAAGTCATATGTTAGTGGATCTCACAAAGCATTAGTTAAGTCTAAAATGAAATCTTTATCTCTTATAGAGAGGATTAAAAAAGCTCTTAATATAAATGATAAGTATAAATTAATATACGGTAATATTACTGTAGAGAGAAATGGTAGGTATAGATTAAAAACTTCAGATGAGATTGCCTCTATTTGGGATAGTTTATCTAAAGAAGAGCAAGATTATTATTCTAACTATAGGGCTGTAGTAAGATCATTAGTAGGTAAAAATGATTATAAATTTGAAGGACTTCCTATGCAGGAGCTTGAGTCTCTTGGTAAGAGTGGGCTGTTAGGTTTATATAATCTAAGTATAGATGATCACGATTATCACGGTGTTAAAGTCTTTGGTACAGATAAAGACGGCTCTAAGCAATTAAAAACATTCCATGAATGGAAGGTGTATATTTACAATAACAGAACAAAAGGATTCACTGTTAATGGTAAAGAGATAATGGAGCTTACAGCACTTCGTAAAAAAGCTAAGGAGCTTAAGCCTTTAGGTAAGCATGAAGATGGTAGTAAGATATTATTATCTAATAATGAGATGGATGCTTTAATAGGTAATGGCAAACGTTTTTCTGAGATATGGGGTGAAGGTGGTGATATGTCTGACATAGACAAAGAGGTTGCTGAAGAATATGTAAGAAGAAAACGTGAAGACATGTTTTATTTCTCTGGAGATATTCACACTTCTTTATTAGAATTTACAAGAGCTAAATTATTTAAAGATGGAGAGCAGTCTTCTGATGGATTCCAGGGTATGAAAAATCTAGCTATCTTAACAGATGCTGCTATTGCTTTCAATAAAAATCTAGACAATCCTAATGCTGCTGAATATTTAACTAAGTGGTGGAAGGACAGTTTCTTAGAAAAGAAAAAACAAGAAAGTGTGTTTGGTAAAAAAGCTGATAAGATTATTGATACATTTGTAAGACTCACATCCTTACGACTACTTGGATTTAATATAAGTGTAGGTGTAGGAAATATGCTTGCTGGTAAATACCAAGAACTTCGTAAGAGAGGTGGTAAACAATTTATTAAAGGTGAAACTAGGTTCTGGAAACACTGGAAAAAATCAAGAGAGATTCTTAAGAAACATAGGATTATAGAATATAGCTTTGATGAGTTCGTTCATTTATCAGAAGCTAAGGGTGTTTGGGGTAAAGTTGAAAAAGCATCATTTGTATTTATGGATCAAACAGAGCATTATATTCAAGGGTCTGCTTTCTTAGGAATGCTTACTGAAGAAGAATTTAATACTGGTATTGTTTCTGACGAAAGAGTTAGAGGAATAGGACATAAGATATCTACATTACATGGTGAAGGGTACACTGCTTTAGATCAAAGAATGTTATCTATGTATTCATGGGGTAGATCATTATTACAATTTAAGAAATGGTTTGTAACATTAATTGCAGATAGATTTCAAAAAGAAAATATCAATAGATTTGGTGAAGTTGAGGTTGGTTCTTATAGAGCTGCTGGTGCTTATGTTAATGAGTTATTCCGTAAATTTAATAAAGGTGAGTTATCCTTACAGTCTATAGTAGAGGAATACCATAAAAGTAGTCCTAAAAGACAAGAGGAAATGAGAAACTATTTACGTGGAGTATCGTTAGGATTAACTTTAATGGCTTTAATTGCAATGTCTGAGGGTGATGATGATGAGCAATATGGAATGACTGTTAAATATATGAAGAAGTTGCAGGCCGATATCTTTGCCACAACAGATGTTAGAAGATTCTTACAATATAGAGTCCCTCCTTCCTCTATAAGCACATTCAATAATACTATTGATGGTTTTGCTCAAGCATTAAGAGGTGATGAGATTAAACGTAAAGGCCCTTATGGTGATGCAGGAGACTCTAAGGCTATTAAAACTTTTAGGTATGATGTAACTCCTTATGGGGAATTTAAAAAAGATATAGCTAATATCGTTTATTCTGGAGGTAAATCAGGAAATGTTTCAGATGAGACTGCAAGATAAAATAAATTTATTAACTTTGTAAAAATTAAATATATACAATATGGCAACAAATATGACGGATACTTACGGGACAAAAGCCGAAGTAATTACAGCACATGACGATAATAATGTAGAAGCAGGATTCCTTTATGTAGGAACAACAGGAAACGTTCAAGTTGTAATGGCTGATAGATCCCTAGAAGATGGAGTTACTGCCGCTACTGCGGATAAAACTATATTCACAGCATTAGCTGCTGGTGTAGTACACCCTATTAGAGTAAAAAGAGTTATGGCTACCTCTACAACAGCAAGCAATATAGTTATAGTTAGGTAATGATTATAGGAATAGGAAATACAATTTCTAAATCTTCAATTAGTCTTGCTGAATGGACACCTGCCGATATATCTGGAGGTCACTCTTGGTATAAACATGATGAAGGTATTACTATTGATGGTTCTAGTAAAGTATTAACTTGGGATAGTCAAATAGGAAGTGGTAATCAAATGACGTCTGAGTCTGGTACAAGACCCCTTTATTCCGCTGGTACTATAACTTTTGGTGGCTTAAAATTAGACTTTCCTTTATGGAGTCCTGGTTCTTTTTCAGCTTATTTTGTCTGTAAAGTTACGGCTGGCTCTATAATTAACGAAGAAATTATTAATTATAACTCTCAAAATTTCATTAGGATTCAAAATGAAGATACATTTAGAGTAAGAATAGGAAGTGCTGGAAATAACGATATATCTGTAACAAATACTCTTTCAACAGACACATGGATGATATTAGGGGTAGAATGGTTGGGTGAAACTGACGGGACTATAAATGTATATCAAGACACTAAATATGATACGCCATCAGGAACAGCTAATGATACCGACACCTTAGTTGGATTCGGTGGTACTGGTGCATCATCTGGTTTAGGATTAAGAGGTTCTGTTAATTTTGGAGGAGATATGAAAGAAATTGTTTTTATAGATAATGAACTAACCACTAGTGATAGAAATAGTCTAATGACTTACCTTAAAGATAAACATAGTATCTAATGGCAACTGCAGCACAAGAAATAGCGTTAATGAAAAAAGATATAGAAACTTTGAGTGAAGATATTAAAGAACTAAATAAGAAGATGGATAGGTTAATGATTAAACTATTAGATCCAGACGAGGGTTTAGTAGTTAGGGTTAACAAGAATACTGAACGTTTAGACGAGAGAGATAAAAATCTAGTTGGATGGATGAAGGATGTTCGTGACTTTCATTATATGAAAAAATGGAAATCTACAGTGACAAGAGCTCTTTGGGGTTTGTATGCAGCCGTTATAGGTTATATAGTTAAATTAATATTCTGGTAAAATGAAAGGGATTATAAACTTTAAAGACTTTGCAAGCAATCCTATATCAGGAGTTTTATTATTATCTTTAATAGCAATAGGTTATTTATATATTGATAATAAAACAACATTAACAAATCAGATTGAAGTATTACAAGCAGAAGTTATAACTCTTAGGGATGACTATAAAAAGCTGAATGATAAATTTATAGAGACATTAAAAAACATAAGGTGAAAAGAATATGTTATACGTTATTATTTATTTTATTTTCTTGTTCTGGGTTAGAAAAGCCAGTGGAAGAAACAAAGGTCGTTATTAATAATGATTTAGATAGTTTAATAAGGTTAGCAGATGAAGCTATAGAAAATCTAAATAATAAAAAAGAACAAACTCAAAGCGCGCAATTAAAATTAAACAGAAGATTGTTAGATGTTGTTCGTTTGAGAGATTATTATAAGGATAGTATAGACGATCTTAGGAGTTTGAGATTAGTAAATAGAGACAGTATTATTTATGATTATAGAATTGAAGTTTGTGAGATAGTTGATAGTGTAAAGGTTATAATTCCAGATTCAATTTGCCCTGTCTGTATACATAAAAAAGAAAAATCATTCTTTAATATATTTAAAAAGAAAAAATAATGAACATACTAAGTAAAATATTTTCAAGCGGAGCTACTGAGTTAGTGAAAGGTGTAGGTGGAGTTATAGATGAGCTTCATACAAGTAAAGAAGAGAAACTTGCTGCTGAATTAAAAGTAAAAGAACTTTTATCTAATTACGAGATAGAAATGGAGCGACAAGTAACTGCTAGATGGGAGTCAGATATGAAATCAGATTCTTGGTTAAGTAAAAACGTAAGACCAATGACACTTATATTCCTAGTGGTTAGTGCAGTATTAATGATATTTATTGATTCAGGAACAATTCAATTTATAGTAGATGATGAATGGAAAAGCTTATTACAATTAGTATTAGTAACAGTAATAGGAGCTTACTTTGGTGGTAGGTCTTATGAAAAAATAAAAAAGTAATGGATTTTATAGAAGAGCTTTTGAAAGACGATGAAGACATATATATTGAATCAATGGAGAATGCTTATCTGATAATAACAGATAAACTAACCTTTGAAGAGTTGTTTGAATACAACGGATGTGTACTTCCTTTTAATCCTAAAGAGAGTATTACTGTAGGTGATATTTCAGAAATAATAAATTACTTTATATCTACAGAAGAATACGAAAAATGTTCAGAATTAAAAATTGCTCTAGAGACTAGAGAATATGAGAAAAATTTCATAAATTTGTAAAAAAATAAAACAATGCCTAAAAATTATACATTTAACGCTAATATTTCAGGAACAGCAACATCTACTACTGGATACTCCCAATCTCAATCAGGTTCTTTTTCTTTAAATCTTACTGGTATTGATCAGGTAGAGACAGGTAGAAAAGATATAGCCACATCAGACACAGTTATTATGGCTGCTCCTGCTGACACAGGTATAGGTAAAGTTGTCTATGTTAGAAATTTAGATGAAACTAATTATCTTACCGTTTATACAGGAGCTTCTTCTGCAGCAGATCCAATAGCGATATTAGAGCCAGGTGAATTTTTCTTTACTATATTAAGAAACACTAACACCGTAGTAGGTAAGGCTAATACTGCTGCTTTAACAATAGAATATTTCGCAGTTGAAATAGATACTAACGCATAACTAAAAACATTTATATATTATGGCTACAATGTCAACTTCATTTAACGTAACAGGTTCTTTTTCTTTAACAGATGAGAATGGTGTTGCTATATTTTCTTACTCTCCTTCTTTTAGTACAATTTCTAATAGCGCTGCTTTATCAATATCTACAGGTCAGGTTTTAGTGGGTACTAGTACTGTTGCTATTGGTGGTAGACTGCATAATAACGATAGAACTTTCGTTATAGTTAAAAATATAGATCCTGATTACCAAATAGCTGTTGGTACAAATGGACAAGATGGTGTTATCGCTGACCTAAAGCCAGGAGAGGTGTTCTTTTCTCCACTTACACTGGACGAAGATAGCTCTGGGGATGATTTAACTTTAACAGCGACAACTGCTGCGCAGAAAGCTGAGTATCTTTTATGTGACGCTATAGACGCATAGTATGATCCTTCATGTGATAAGATATAGTAGCCAGAAGGATAGTACTTCTGGTTTACTTTTTTTACAGGATGATGATAAATTAAAATTTTTATGTTATACATTAGAAGATGAGTATAGAGAAACCAAGATTAAAGGAGAAACTAGAATACCTGCAGGAGCATATGAAATTGCTCTTCGTAAAATTGGTGGCTTCCATGAAAAATATTCTAAAAGATTTAGTGATATCCATAGGGGCATGCTTCATATTACTAATGTTCCTAACTTTGAGTATATTTTATTACATTGTGGAAACACTGACGAACATACTTCTGGGTGCCTTCTCGTGGGCGATACGCAACACAACAACACTATTGTTAAAGATGGTTTCATTGGTAAGTCCACTCAAGCGTATAAAAGAATTTATCCTCCAATTGCATCTGCGCTTGAAAGAGGTAATAAAGTTAAAATAATATATACTGATTATTAATGCCATTAATAAAAGATAAATATAAAGGCGATCATGCTAGGTCTAAATATCTTAGAAAGAACCAGGTTATTAAAAACCCACAGGTTCAGAGTCAGTATGAAACAACAGATCAAAAGTTAGTTGCTCAATCTAAAGAGATTCAAGAGAAGAGTTCTAATGTAATTGGTACACAAAGTGTTTCTGGATATAAATTACCTCAAGATAATCTAACTAATATAGGGACTATTAACCCTGGTGAAATCTTAGATCTTATAAATCTAAGTTATTATGGAGGGGGAACCGATCCTTTAGTTACATTATTATGGAGTTTTTTAGATCCTACAAGTATAACATCAACTGTATCTACAGGTCTAGTTACTATTACTGAAGGAAATGCATTTTTCATTATTGCGCAATCAATAAGCGTAAGCAAAAATCGTGGTGGTGTAATTTTAAATGACTTAAAAATTGCAAATCCCAAAAAAACTATTTATCTTTACGCAGCATCATCTGAATCAACTATAGATGTAACTGTTGTAAAAAATGAATACACCAACAAATAAATATAATATACCTATATGGCTGTCCGATTGGACATTTGTAGATGGTAAAAATAAACCTCACTACCTATATAACGTTATAGTTAAAGGACTTGATGAGGATGATATTATCAATAACTTAGATATTGTTAACAAAGTCGTTAATAAGTTAAAAAGAGGTCGTAAAAAAGTAACTCTAAAAGCTACTAACTTGGTCCTCAAGAGTCAACACGGATATGGTATTGACGATAACTAAAACTTTAAACCATGTTAATCAATGAAAAGATAAAGGAATATCTTTTAAAAAATCCATCAAAATTAAGAAGTGGTTATGCTAAAACCGCAGAATTATTTAACACTAATTATGAGCAGATCAGAGGTATAGCTCGTAGAATTAGAAAAACATTAGGGGATGTAACTAATGACGCAGAAAAAGAATCAATAGATATATCTAACACAACTAATTCTAAAATTGTTAATATAGAAAAATCTACAAGAATAAAGTCTATAGACGATTTAATTGAAGCAGCTAATATAGATACTAACTCATGGGAGTTAGAAAAATTTGATATAGGTACTTATGAAGTAACAGGTTTTGATACTAATAACAAGCCCACTACAGTTACTATGTATCGTATGAAGGCTTGGTTCAAGCCTATTAAAGCTCATCTTAATTTAGAATTAATATCTAAAGAACTTAAAGAAGACCTTAAAGATCTTTCACCATTAGTTAAAAGAAAAGAATACCAAAGAGATAAAAAAGATAAATATCTTTTAGAGATATCTGCATTTGATTTACACTTAGGTAAAATAGGTATTAAAGGAGACGAATATAGTCTAACTATCGCTTCTAATAGATTAGTAGATGCTGTAGAGCATTTATTATATAGAGCTCAAGGTTATCATGTAGATAAGATTTTATTTATAGTAGGTCAGGATTTATTAAACTCAGATGGTGATTGGCCTATAGTATCAACTACTAAAGGAACTCCTCAGTATAATACTGATTATGGTATAGATATGTATAGGACAGCCAGAAAGCTTTTAATTAAATGTATTAACTATCTTTCTGAAGTAGCTCCTGTACACGTAATGGTTGTTCCTGGTAATCACGACAGAGAATCTGTAATGCACTTAGGTGATATGTTAGAATTATATTACGATAATAATGAAAATATTATTGTAGATAATTCAGATTGTCAAATGAAAATGTTAGTGTATGGTAAGAATATGGTGATATCAGATCATGGAGACGGACCTAAAGCAACGAATCTTCCTGGCATTATTTCTCAGAGATATAAGAATGCGTGGTCAGATGTTGATTTTATTGAGGTTCATAGAGGTCATTTCCATACTAATAAATCTGTTAAACTACAGGCTATTGAAGAGCTTAACGGTATTACTGTTAGAAATCTATCTTCTATGTCAGCAACAGATTTTTGGCACGACTCTAAAGGATTTATAGGTAACATTAAAAAAGCCCAAGCATTTCTATATCATAGAACTAACGGGCTACAAGGTATATTAAATTATAATGTCAGTATTAGCAAGTAAAGAGGAGCGTTATAAACGCTGGAAGATATGTCAGGAATGTGAGCACCTTACATCTTTAACTAAACAATGTAAATTGTGTGGTTGTTTTATGAAAGTGAAAACCACTTTAAAGGGAACTGAGTGTGCTGATGATCCCAAAAGATGGGAAAAAGAAAAATAGTCTTTCCTATTAGTCAGTCTTTGATTAGATTAAGGTTTTATGAAAAATACTTTTACATTAGAGGTCACCATTTAATTATACAGCAGTATAACATCTAAACCTTCACGCCCGAAGACATTCGAGTCTTATTATCACCTCTTATTACGCATGTTCTGATAGAATACTAATAAGCTCATCTTGAGTTAAAAGCTTTCTAGCTCTTGATCCTTTTACATAATCTTCAGGATCATATACTTGCTTCACCTCTCTTATTTTACCTTGAGGAGTAGTTTTTATAAACCATCTTATATCTTTATCCATCTTAGTTCTTTTAAGATAGCTTAAATAATTATTTTCTGCCATGATCTAATTCTTCTTTAATTTTATCATACTCTAGTTTGTCTAATTCTTCTAAGTTTTTACGAAGTGAATCGTTCTCTTTACCGCGCTTAGGGCTCATGCACCCTATAATTATAGAGCTAATTAAAAGTATTATAAAAATTAACATATTATATATTTTTAATTCTTTCTTTAATAACTTTACATACTACATTATAACCCATTCCTGTGTCCCTCATTATTTCTTCTAAGCCATATCCTTTAGATAAGTATATCCAAACTTGAGTTTTTTCTTCTTTAGTGAGCTTTTTAAATTGTTTACTCATTTTCTTTAATTTCATTTAATACACATTCAGTTGTTAATATCATTCCTGCAACCGAGGCTGCATTCTCTAAAGATACTCTTACTACTTTAGCAGGATCAATAACTCCTGTTTTAATAAGATCTTCATATTTTTCAGTCTTAACATTATAGCCCTCGCTGTTTCGCATACATTCTAATGTACTTATAATAACCTCAGCATTAAGCCCAGCATTCAGTAAGATAGTTTTTAAAGGAATTTTGATTGCATTAAGGATAATACTTTTACCTAATATATGTTCTTTTGCATACTCTTTATCGTTTATAATTTTAGATGCTCTAAGTAAAGCTATACCACCACCAGGAACAATACCTTCTTCCATAGCGGCTCTAGTTGCAGCAAGCGCATCGTCAACTCTATCTTTCTTTTCTCTCATTTCAACTTCTGTTGGGGCTCCTACATAAAGTACAGCAACACCTCCAGTTAGTTTAGCAATACGAGATTGAAGTTTCTCAGCGCCATAATCATTAGTAGATTCTATCTGCTCGTTTAATTGAGATACTCTTTGATTAATATCTTTTTTATCGCCATGTCCTGATAATATAACAGTACCGTCTTTATCTGTTATTGCTTTATCACAGCTACCCAGCATATCTAAAGTCATATCTTCTAAGGAGAGTCCTTTAGTTTCTGAAATTAAAGTACCTCCTGTTCTTATAGCTAAGTCTTCTAAGATTTCATTTCTTTCATCACCAAATCCTGGAGCTTTAATAGCACAAGCTTTAACTACTCCACTCATATTATTCATAACCAAAGATGATAATGCTTCGCCCTCTACATCTTCAGCTATAATAAGAATTGATCTCTTATTTCCTATAACTTGTTCTAGTATAGGTAAAAACTCTTCCATTACAGATACTTTACCATCATATAGTAGTATATAAGGATTAGAAAGCTCTACAGACATCTTAGCTTGATTATTTATGAAATGAGGAGATAAGTATCCTTTATCTAATTGCATTCCTTCAGTGAGCTCTACACTCGTTTCCATACCTTTAGCTTCTTCTACAGTAATAACTCCTTCTGACTTAACTTTCTCCATAGCTACAGAGATTAAATTCCCTATTTCATCATCGTTATTAGCAGAGATAGTTGCTATTTGCTTAATTAGATTATAGTCTTTATTTACTTTAACAGAAGATTTTTTAACTTCTTCTACTAAGTCTGATACAGCAACATCAATACCTTTTTTTAATTCTAAAGGGCTTACTCCTGCTGTTACATTCTTTAATCCTTCCGCTAATATGGCTTGAGCTAATACGGTTGCAGTTGTTGTACCATCTCCTGCTAAATTATTAGTATTAGTCGCAACTTCTTTTACCATTTGAGCTCCCATATTTTCAATAGGATGTTCTAATGTTATTTCTCTAGCTACAGACACACCATCTTTAGTGATGTATGGGTTTCCGTGCATTCTTTGTATAACTACATTTCTCCCTTTAGGTCCTAATGTAACTTTAACTGCATTTGCTAATTTGTCTACTCCGTTTTTTAATGCATTTCTTGCATCAATATTAAATGTTATTTCTTTTGCCATTTTTTTTATTTTATAATTGCTAATATATCATGTTCTTTAAGTATAAGGTATTTCTTACCTTCGTATTCTATTTCACTTCCACCAAAGACAGAAAACAATACAGTGTTTCCTTCTTCTATTTTAGTTATCTCATCACCAACATGAATAACATTCCCTTCATTTGGTTTTTGATTATTTGCGGTGATAATACCTGAGCTTGTTTTTCTCTGAGCTTCTCTTTGCTCAATCATAATGTTTTTACCTAGTAACTTCATTTAAATCGTATTTAGTTATAAATTTTCTTCTATCTATTGATTCTACTATATTAGTAGGAATCATCAAATATACATCTTTTTTTAGTTCAATATTAATATGATCTGGATAATTCTCTTCATCAGGACTTCTTCTTTGAACCTTATATTCTCTCCTAAGAGAGTAGTCTTCTCTGGCATATGGTTTGATTATACACCATATCTGTTCTTCACCTGTAAACAGGTATGCACTATTTAATAGCTCTTCAAATTTTTCATTATTTTTCATTTTCTTTTTAATCTTTCTATTTCAAAGTCTATATGATTCTTAGCTTTAATTAAGTCTTCTATCTGTTTCTCAGAGGATGTTAACCCTTCTTCTTCTTTTCTGCCACTTCTTAGTATATAGCTACAAACAGTGCCAATATTATAAGAAAGATTAAAATCTTCAATAATGTCTTTTGCGGTGTATCCAAATACTTGCCCAATATAGTAATTAGGTGTTTTATTTTTTTCATAGTTTATTTTTCTTTTATTTATTATTTGTTCTTCAGGAATAAATCCATTCCTACCTTTCTCATAATAATATTTATTGTGATTCGTCATTAATCTAATTTAGTTTTAAAGTGATCAATAATTTTATTCATTTGTCTTTTGTAGAATAAATCAAAATCTACATATTCCATTTGTCCTGATTCGCCATTTAATTGCTTTGGCTGTGTTTTTTCCCATAACTTAAATAAGACTGCCCTCATTCTTTGTGATGGTGTTTTTTCTTTAAACTCTGCGTTTATAGTCGCTCCCTCTACTGCATCTATTTGTTCTTGAGATATTTTTTTAGTAGAAACCAGTATGTAACCTGGCTTCTTTCTTAATCTCATAATAGAGGCTTCTGTATCGTTTGATAGTTCTGGTGTACCTAGGATAACTCTTAATGAATTATCTGCCATAGTAGACACCTTGTCTATCCCTCCTTCAAATACTACTGAATGTTTCATATTATATTTCTTTTGACATTACGTGAATTATTCTTTCTGAATCCTTATCCAGATAGTCATAACCTTGGCCTGGCCAGTAGTCATGTTTTGTACAGTAATTATATATCTCTAACTCTTGGTTATACATATACCTACCGTCCTCTATTAAATCTTCACCTATTTGAATTACATTCATATTAAATGGTGGTGATTTTTCTATAGCTATAATATAAAATTCATCTGCACCAATAGCATCCATATAGAATGCTGCTTGCTTATGATATTTATATTTCATTATAGATCTTCTAAAGCCATTATAAGAAGCGTCCTGCGTTGTTTTTAAATCTACTATAATATTAGGTCCTGGCTTATAACAATCTAACATACCTTTACAATCTACATTGTGTGCTTCGTTATGCCATGTTATAATCTTTTCCTTTTCTCCTCCAGAGAGTAATGTTTTAATTGTAGTATCTTTCATTAGCTTCATAGTCATCTGCTCAATCATTTCAAATTCAGCTTCTGTTATAATAGTTTTAAAGAAATTCTTCTTTTGAAACTCTGCATAGTCTGCTTTACCAATCTTAGTTCTTTTATCAAACTTAGGAGATACTGCATAATTATTATTAAATTCTTCTGGTTGCAATACATTCATATGTAATGCTGATCCAAATTTCATTGCTGCTGTTGAAGGTTGTGGATTGTCCATCGCAAACCTAAAGTATTCAGGGGATCTTCCTGATAAGTTATTCAACATACTGTTAGAGATATATTCAGTGCTCTGGTAGTAGTCGTTATGTGTAAGTTTATCTTTTAATAGTTTCATTATAAGCAAAAAAAGCCAAGCCCAATAAAGGGCGAGGCCTTTTAACCACAAAGTTATTCTTTAGACTCCTTGCTTTCGTCCTTTTCCTCTGCGGCTTGCTTATCTAAATCTTCCATTCTTTTCATAATATCCTTAGAGTTAGGGATACTTAAACAGTATTCATTTAAACTCTTTCTAAAAGTATCAAGATCTGGTTCGTTGCCAGCATAATCTTTATAAGCCCATGTTAATAATGCAACCTCGTGAGATTGTAATGCATTAGACATAATCATTAATGTTTCATTAACACTTTCGTCAACCTTAAAAGATTTTCCTCCAATATTAATATCTATTTTTTTTGTTGCTTTTGCTTTTGTTGATTTTTTTGTTTTTGTTTTTGCCATTGTTTTATTTTAAATTATAATACTCGTATTTCTACTCCTGGATTTTCTTTATCATAAACATAATCTTCAAATGAAGGTTTTATAAATTCACAATTATCATCTTCTATCCATTCATATTTAACCATTAAATCCTGTGCTGTTTGAGCTGGATTTATATAATCAAATTTTCTTCTGCTCTTTCTAAAGAATTTAAAACTCACCTCATATGGTGGTTCTTTTTCTTTTATTAATTTTAAGAACTTTTCTTTATTGTTAACCCAATCTTCTTTTGAGTCTTTTATGTAATTCATCGTTGTTTTAGAATGAATTAAGTACTTTCCTGTCCATCGTTTTCCATTCTTACTAGATGGGACATTTCCTGCTATAAATATCTCTGCCATATTGCAAAGATAACAATAAATTTGAGAGTTGCACCCTTGGTTTAGACGGTCTAGACGAATACTCTAGGGATTTGTTATCTCTCTCATTTATATTTGTTTAGAACGGCATATCTTCATCAGAGTCTGTACTCATTGATACTATATCTTCATTAGCCATTGTATTGTTTGCGTCAGCCCATTTCTTATGAGTTTTAGCAAATTCTACTCTTGCAGCTGTATCCAATACTTGATTCATATCCGCATTGTAAGTACATCTTCCTCCTTCTTTAGCACTCCATCTATATCCTACAGATGTTCTGATTACAGGTTCACTTGTAGTCTTAACTATAGTTGTGTATTCTTGAGATGTAAATGTAATCATTAGCTTTTTTCCTAAAGCCTCATTCATTGCTTTACTATCGTCTGAGAAATCTTTTACTCCGCAATTAATTAAGAAATCTTTTAATTGTTTTATCTTCCAATCTTTAGATGATTGTTTGTCAGTATCTTTTACTGCCCAAAACCTACACTTTCCTACACTTCCATTAGAAGTCACTAAGAAGTCTATAAACGGACTTCCAGTATAATTATCTAATTGATCAGATGTTTTTATTCCTGTTACTTCACAAGGGTGAGCTCCAGGAGTTATAAATTCTAGTCTTTCGCCCTTAGCAGGCCCTGTTGTTGTGACACTTAAGTCAAATGGTAATACTTTCATTATTTACTTTTTTTTTCTTTATTTAATTTCCAGTTAATATATTTTGTTAATGTCCCTCCATCAAAGATTAATTTATTCTTTTCTGGTATATAAGGATATTCCTTACCGTTAGTATGTTGCTTGTTTTGTAGTGTTTGTATTGGTAGTCTATATAAGAATCTTCCTACACCCCAATTTACACAAGCTCTTTTAAAGGCATCTGAAACATGCCCTTTGTCTTTCTCTACATTAGACTCAGAACCAGTATCTGATTTCCAAACCCAATCATCTTTCACTTTAATACCTACCTTACAGAATAGTAACCCATTCTCTTCGTAGTAAAGTGTTTGCCAATTCTCTGGCCCACAAACTTTATCTAATAAATCTTGAGCATCTCTAGCATCTATATAAGCAACACAAGTTGTCTTGCCGTATTTAGATGACTGTACTCTCCATTTAAAAGGAAGTTCTTCTTTTAGTTTTTCTAATTTCATTTTTCTTTACTCTCTAATTGTTCTTTAATTATTTTTATAGTCTTTAATGCAACTACAAATTTTACAAATCTTCTAATCATTACAGGTTTTCCTTTAAGGATTAGTATTAAAGCAATCTCTTTAAACGCTTCTGTTAATACTTTCTTTACAACAGATTTATTTATTCCTAGATCGTGAGATATTTCATTTACAATATCTTTTAAATATGATCTATTACTTTTATTTTCCATCAGGCTTTGGTGTTATTGCAGTGAGCAAGGAGAATATTACTCCCGCTATCACTGCTGTTGCTAGTCCACTAAATGTTCCTATAAATAAAATAGGTATCCCTATAGTGAATACTAAATCCCAAATGGTTTGTGTTTTTACTAGAGTTTTTCTTCCTAGTATTTTGTGCAATATTATATAATATCCTATTGCGGTAAATCCTGCTACTGTTAATATTCCCATGCTTTTCAATACTTTAGAGGCCAAATATACAAAATATTTATTATCCTCCAAACAATCGAACAGCTAAATAAATAGGTAGTGCTATTAATATTGCTATAAATATATAAAGCAACACTGGTGCTATGTATAAAATAAGCACTGAAAGTGCTATTGTAATTAGCAGTGGGTATTTTTTAAGAATAGTCTTTTTCATAATCTTCAAATTTAGTTAATTCACTTATAAATTTCAGTGTTATTTCGCCTACACCGATGTTTCTACCCTTAGCAAATATAATACTAGCAATACCTTTTGAATTGTTACCATTATCATCATATTCTAATCCGTAGTATTCAGGTCTGTAGATTAACATAACTACATCTGCTGCTTGTTCTATCTCGCCAGACTCTCTAAGGTCTGATAATGTTGGCTTGCTATTGTTTCTCATGCCTACACCTCTATTAAGCTGACTTAATGCAATAATAGTTATACTAAGTTCTTTAGCTAGGTTTTTTAATTTTCTAGCAACCTTGCTAACTTCTTGCTCTCTAGATAATCCTTTAGATGTATATGAAACTAATTGAAGATAATCTACCATAACTATCTTAACACCTTTATTTTTAACATATTCTTTGATTCTGTACACTAAATAATTTAAAGATGTAAGATTACATTCATCTATATTAATAGGTATGCTTTCTATTGTTGCGGTAGCATCATGTATTCTTCTTAATTCTTCATCATTAAGAGTTCCGTTTGCTATATAGTTATTACTAACTTCTGATTCTACAGAGATTAATCTTTTTAACAGCTGTAAGCTACTCATTTCATAAGAGAATATAACTGTAGGTACATCGCCATACTTAGCAGCGTTAAGCGCTAGTGCTAAAGCAAAGCTTGTTTTACCCATAGATGAAGCGCCTCCTACAATTATAAGGTCAGTTTCTTGCCAACCTCCTGTAAATCTGTCAATTTCTTTAAATCCTGTTGGGGCTCCCATAAGTCCCTCAGTATTCATTCTTACTTGAATATCATCGAGCATTAATCTTAATTGTTTTTTAAGATCAGCAAGCTCCTCTCCTTTAGATAGATTAAGTTTAGAGATTTGTTTTTCCATACCTCCTATTATAACTTCTAATTCTTCTCTTTCTGTGAGTTGATTGTTTACGTCAGAAACAATACCAAGCAAAATTCTCTTTTGAAATTCTTCAGTTAAGATTGCAATACAAGTCTTAGCCTCTGTAAAAGAGTATGCTTCTTCTGTTATTTCTGATAGTTTTAGGACTACATCATCTCCCTTTATAAGTTTACCTAAAGTTAAAATGTCTACTGTTTCTCCTCTTTCTATTTGTTTTTCCATCGCTAGAAATACTGACTTATGGAATGGAGTGTTAAATAATCCTTCATGTATAACATTAGCATATTTATCATATACTTCTTTTTCTACTATTAGTTTGCCTAGTAGTGTTTCTTCTATTTCATAATTAGTCATAATATAATTTTAAGGAAGAGCGAATATACATATATTATTCTTTGTATTTTCTTTTAGCGTCAGCTTTATCTTCTAATGCATTTTCTCTCATTCTATTATTATACTCGTCTAAAGACTCTAAATCTATTTCGTCTAGCCAATCACCACACTCTGTACACTCGTAGCCCTCTGATTCCGTATGCTCTTTACATTCATAACATATTCCTGAGTCTGATATTTGAGCGGAGCAGCACCAACTTACGGTACTCTCCTCATATTCTGATCCACAACATTTACTTACTAACATATTATTCGTATTTAAAGTTAACTATCTCTTGCTTGTATTCTTCAGCACGATTATGTCTTTCGTACCATTTTTTTCCTCTAAGAGTTTTATCAACCTCTTGTAGTTTTCTTCTAGCTCTTGTTATAGAGTCGGCAGTAGACAGTATTTTATTACTTAAATAAGTTTCAAAGAAGTCTTCTAATTTTATATCTAAAGGCATTTGATGTAGCCATACTTGAACACATAATGATCTATCATCATCTTTAGCTGCTTTAGATATATTTAATATTTGTCTAACTAATTTATGTAGTTTATTCATATTACTGGTATTATTGATAAATCTTTAAAGGTAGTAGATATAGCTCCACCATCATTACCTTCATCATCCATCATTGGTACTAACCAATATTTATTATCTAACTGAATGGCTATTGGGCGTTTATACCACATATTATCTTCCATTTCATGCCTAGTCATATATTCAATTTTTGTTATTTTCTTGCCAACTAAACGTTTAGCAATTTTTTCTGTCCAGTATTGTTCTACTGGTTTTCCTTCAATTTTGTATTCCATAATTTTATTTATTTAATTTATAAATGTCCTCCATATTGTTTACCTACAATATCAAATCTTGTTTCTGACTCTGAGCCATCATCATATCCATCATACTCTCCTTTACCTGATGTAAACTGAGTAGTACTTTTATTTACTTCAGAGTCTAATTTGTCAATCCACTTATCTTCATTTTCATATAAGTATCTACTAACTTCCTCATCATCTATTTGAGGAATTTCAATTTCTATCTCAGTAAATCTATGATAGACTGAGAGGTTTCCAATTTTTACTTTCATAATTTATTTATTAGTTCCTAATTCTTTTTTTATCAATACGACCTTTTTTAAAGTTTCTATTATTAAAGCGTTTTCCTCTTTATCCGACAAACTTAAACTTCCCTCTTTATATAAATTATATATTTCAAAAATGGTGGGGGAATAGCCATATTTTTCTTTATAATTTTTTATTATTGTTTCCATAATTTATTTTATATTACCCAACATCCAGTGTCGGTTTCTTTTAAAACATAGAAATCTTGTAAAGCTTGAGCTCCACTTTCTATGAATTGTACTCCATTTACTACTAAGTCATCAATGTTTAATTCGTTTAAATCAACATCTAATTCTATTAGATAATCAAATAATTCATCATAATACTCTATATCTATTGTTATGCAGCAACTATCCATTAGTCGCATTAGATTAAATTCTTTCATAATTTTATTATTTTTATTGTGCTGCCCATCCAATAAAGTAAAAAGCCTTAATACCTTTCTTGCCTTTATAGCCTCTATCTTCTTTCATTCTTTTTAATACTGCTCCTGTTAATTCTATACAAATACAATTTCCCCATTTTTCTGCAAATTCAAGCATATTATCTTCCCACTTACGAAATGCTTTAGTTCCATATCGTGGATTATCATCACGCATTTTAAAGCCCGATGTTGTTGATATTGTACCATTGTAACTATCATGACCATAATCATGTAATGCGTCCTCTACCAAGTCGCTATAAGCTTCTGTGGCGTTTTTGTATCTACCTACTGCTAGATCTCCGAAATTTGTTGCTCCCATAATTTTATTTTTTTTTGTTAGTTATAAAAAAAGAAAGGGGCTGATAAGCCCCATCTCAAGTTGTTTAATAATTTAATAAGAAGTTATAAGCTTTCTCATTCATTTTACCAGCAGATCCAGTAATAATACTTTCCTGCCTACCGTTATTTCTTAATGGTGCAGATTTCATATGTGTAGTATACTTAGTTACACCATTAAATAAACCCCATTTAGTTAATCCTACCCTAGATGTTTCCTCTATTATACAACTCTGTAAGTCATTATATATATTCTTAGATCTTGTAGAAAAGTTTTCTAATTCTCTAGGACTCATAGCTCTATCAATTTTAGTAAGACTAAATAACATTTCTTCAATAGCATCTCTACCAATTGATTGACCACTAAAGTGTTGTAGTTCTGCAATCTTTTCTTCTTCTGCTGTAAAATTAATTATAGCTGGTAGTTCTTTTACTTTATCTTGTATAGACTGTGTATGTCTATAACCTGATATAGCATTAGAGTTTAACCATCCAAATTGATTTTGACAGAATACAACTGTATTCATAAATCCAAACTTAAGACTAGAACTCCCATCATGACTATTAATAGCATAAATGTATTGTTCAGTATCTTGGCCTCCTATAACTACATGGTTATTAGGACGTTTCATCTGTATCATTACTTTTCTCCCTTCGTTAAAAGGTACTGCTTTTACTATTTCTAAATTATTTTGACCAGCAATTTCTTGCATGGTTTCTATAATAGTATGATTCTGTGTAGGAGTATACGCTTCTTTTACTGTAGCAAATACTTCTCCAGTATCTTCTCTTACTATTCCATAGTAATCTGTAGAGTGTAATCCATTGTTAGCGTCTGTTGTGCATTCTCCTGCATAAAGCAGTGGTTTCTTAACTACATTCCAGTTAAGTCCATTTTGTTCTAAAATTTGTTGTGTATTAGACATAATTTTTATTGATTTATTTTTATATTATTTTCTATAATATTTATTCTAGTTAATAATTGCTCTGGTGTTCCATGAAATATTTCTGTTGCACCGCCTTCATATTCTATTTCATATACTGTTAAGTGTATTTGTTTATCTTCTTCAGATATCTCATATAGATATTCTTCCCAGCAATCTGAAGCGTCAGGATGCATACAGTATATACCTCCCACATTAGATGTTGGTGTTCCATCATCTTTGCATCCGCTTGATTTAAAATGTACAAACATTTGTGCTGCTAGACAGTCCATACCATTAAACATAGGTTCTGTTCTGTCCATAGGTATACCATTTACAACTGTATATCCAGATAACCATTCAGCTAATTCAGCACCATGACCATCCATGTAGCCGTCATATTGACGATACATACATGTAAGTGGTTGTCTGTGTTTTTTACCTGCTTCATCTTCCCAGGTTCTTATTACTTTAGTTAATGATCTAGTTCCCATTTAAAATACTTTTTCAACTGTTGTTATAGATTCTTCCGTGTCTTCAATAATTGCTAGGATATCACCTTCATGTATTGCTGTTCTTATATCACTAAGAACCTCACCAGTAAAGTAGCTAGTTAATGTAATGTCAGATTCAATTTCATTGTCGTTTATACTGTAATAAATATCAGCATTACTTCCTGTATCAATTCTAGTGTCCATCATACACTGCTCTACAATAGATAATAGTTTATCAAAATCATTTTCACTGATTCTTGGTAGGTTTTGTTGCTTTTCTTTTATTATTAATTCACTTAAAGACTTTGATACAGCATCTAAGTTGTCTACAGCTAGTGATTTTGATATTACTAATTTGTCTATCTGCTCTTTTAATGTTAATTCTTCCATAATTATTTAAGTTTTTTGTATAAATCGTTAGTTAATGTTAATGTTATTTCTTCTAGTACTTTACTATAAGCTTCGTTTTTACCTAGCAAATATTCGCCAGATTTTTTATCCTTATTTTCTTGGCTAGCTTTTAGCTCTTCAGATATTAAGGTTGTAATTCTTCCTACTACATCTTCCATATTATTGTTGTTTTAGTTCTTTAATTTCCCAATTTTCATGAGCTATATCCATTTGCTCAAGTTCTTTTTCAGCTATTAGTGCCCATAAACCCTCATCACCAGATAAGACTTTATCGTTAATAGTTGTTTTATGATCTCTTCCATCATCAGGAAATTTTAAAAATACACTTGTAGTATATTCTCTAGTTACTCTAAGTTCATATTCTTTATGCATTGTCTTTTATTAATTTGGTTAATAATTTAACTAGCTTTTCCATAGCGACTGCTACACGCTTAATGTCATTATGTAGTTCTTGCTCAGACCTATTCATGATACTAATTTATTTGACAGTTTTTGTATGTCTTTAACAATCAAAGAGCTGTAGTTATTACTTCCTCCTGTATAGTCTTTATAATCTTTTGCTGTTCTGATTAATAAGTTATTGCCGTCACTAGACCAGCCATATCGTACATCAGGTATACTAAAGTATATTGCTTTATTGTTCTTAGTAGCAAAGCCGCTAAAGTAATAGTGTCCATTTAAAAATTCAATATCAGTAAAGTCAGCTTCTTTTAAAGCTTTTCTTACAATAGTTTTTTCTGCACTATATGCTTTTTTAGGATTAACTCCATTTATCCAATTTTCTTTCATATTTTTATTTTAATTTTAGCTGGTTTAATATCAGCCGCATTCATACTTATTGTTTCACATTCTTCTCCACATACGCCACATTGGTAGTCAGGGAATATATGATATACAGGAATATCCTTAATGGTTTTCCATGTCTTATCTTTTCCCACCCATGTAGATAGTGTTTCATCTGATATTTGGGGTAATGTAAATTCTTCATCATCAGTGTAGTATACTTTACCCTCACAACATTCTGATGCCTGATCTATATCCCAAGAGGAATTATCCCATATTACACCATGTTGAGCTGTTAGTCTACCACCAAATCCCATACCTTCTTCTGAGTATTCTAGCACGAACTCTAAATCAGGAAAGTCTTGCATAATATTCTTTATCCAATCTATAGGAGGAGCCCAAGCTGTATCAAATGATACGCAAAAGAAGCCTGCATCATTATGCTGTACATATGCATCATATGCATCCCATTTAGTTCCCCATTCTCCAATATGCCATTCATACCAATCAGTGTAGCCATGATTAGCTAAGTTAAGAATAGCTTGTTCTTTTTCATCTTGTGTTTGTGTTCCTTTAGTTATATTTAATTCTTCAGGCATAGGATGTGTTCCATTGAATGTAAATTGTATTTCATCAGGTACCTTACTTTCTTCTTGAGGCACTAATGATTTTTCTACAAACTCTCGTAGTTGTTTTTCGTCACCTGTTACTTCAAGGTGATTATAGCAATGATTTGGCATAATTATTTGTTTTTAGTTAATAAGTGTAGCAAATTACTTCAAGGTAATTGTCTATTTCTTTTTTATACCTGTAAAAGTATTTTACTGTTTTAAGTTTTTCATTAAATACTATTTTAGTATTAATAACATCATTTATATAATAAGTGTGTATATTTTTTGTATTTGTATCACTGTATATCCAATTGTATTTTAATCTCTGTCCGTTAGGATGTGTAATAATACAAAAGTCTTCAAATATTAAGAATGATCTTGATTCTTTATGAATTGGATTCCATATATTTATTTTATTTTCTTTGTAGTCACATTCATAATAGTATAATGAATCTGTATTTATTTCGCAGTTTTCCATTTGCGCTAATGATATTAGTGGCATCATACATAATGCTATTATTATTGATTTCATAATTATTTGTTTTTAGTTAATAAAAAAGGAAGGGGCTGACTCCAACATAGTCATTAAACAACTTTGTATTGTTCACCCCAACCTATTATGTAAATCCTTTTAATTAAGAGTTATCGTTTTTAAAAGGTTTTTTAGTTAATACATTTTTGATTTCTTTTTCAAGATTAATTAACTTTTCTTGTAATTCTTTTTCATCTATATTACCTACTGTTTCTTTAATATTTTTAAGAAGTGTAAGCATAGCACGTTTCGTATTAGTAAAAGAAAGTTCTTTACCTAATCCAGCTCTCCATTTATCAAAAGAACCTCCTAGGTTTTTACCCATATTTTTTAAACTGTTTTCTAAATTTTTCATTTCTAATTTACTTTGGTTGTTATTGTGATATTCTTGTGCAATATCAGTTAGTGTATTAATTTCTTGTGATTGCATTTGCTCTCGCATTTGCATGAAATCTTCTTTCATTCTTCCCATGATTATTTTTCTTTATAGTATTCAGTGTAAAGGGAATCAATTGTATAATTGTATTCTGCTTGTACAAAGTCTATTTGTTTTTGAATGTTAGCTCTACGCATATATTCTGCATCAGTTAGATTAGTATACATACCACATGATGATAAGAATATTGTTATCATTATAATAATTATTGTATATAAATACATGCTAAACCATTTTAATATTGTTTTCATAATTTATTTTTATTTAATTTGTTGAAAAAGAGGGCGTTAGCCCTCTATCTTATAAGCTATTTGCAAGATCCTTAATTTGTTGAGGTGTTAACCTGTTGATTAAAGACTTTGATGTTGTTTTAATTTTGTTCTTTAGTGCGTTTTTATGCTTGAGTAATTTTGTAACTACTCTAAAATAACGCTTAGTATATTTTCTTCTGTTTTTTGGATAGCTTTTATTTACTATATTAACCTCCTCTACTAAGGATTGGTAAGAAGAAAAACACTTTTGGTCGTTGTTTAGATATGTAATGGTAAGATTTTTGTAATCTACTGCATTAATTATCCAGTAACTATTGTTTTTTCTAAAAGATTCATGAGCCATATCATATGGTGATATTTTGCTTGCTTTTAGTAATTTTTTTAAATCGCTCATATATTGAGGATCTTCATACTTATTCTTTTTCATAATAAAAAGTTTTAATTAGACACTTATAAATAAAAAAAGAGAGCGTTAGCTCTCCTTATTTTAGAATGGTAAGTCAGATACTTCTTCCTTAACTTTCTTAGTTTTCTTAGCTTTACTCTTTTTAGCTTTTGGCTTAACAGTATCAGCTTTTATGATAGCTTGTTCTTTTTGAGCAATATTCTCATCTTTCTCTTCTTCAAATAAGAATTCAGACGCGATTTCTTCAAATTCTTTTTCTGCTGATTTAGAAGAATAGTATTCATCTTTGATAGCTGTGTGTGTTAATCCTCCTTTAGTAATAGATTTTCTAGGAATGATTTTAATGTTACTCCACAGCATACCGTTTTGGTCTTTATTGTAATTATCTTTAAGATAAGCTACAAACTCAACTACATTGATAGATACATTTAGTACTGATACATCAGATTGAGTGATGTGCTCTTTGATAATTAATCCGCTAGCGAATGTTGCATTTGATTTTGACATGATTATTTATTTTAATTATTATTATTTTGTCTATAAGTAAAAAAAGAGCCCGAAGGCTCAATATTTATTATAATTCTTTAGATAGTTTAATTAATAAATCTAAAACTACTAATGATAATGTGCCTACTATTATAGCTGCCATTAGTGCAACTGAAGCATTTAATGTGCTTTCGTTCCAAAAGTTTAGTAATAAACCTAGTATTGTGTATAATGACACAACTAATAATGCTGATGCTCCTACAATTCCAAGAGAATTGCTGATGATTTTAAATTTTTTCATGTTCTTCTATATTTATTTGGTTAATATTATATATAAAAAAAAGAGCGCTAGCTCTCTTTGTGTTTAGTTAATGTTTAGGTTAAAAAGAAAGATAACCTTTATCCTTGGGTAAACGTGAGTCATTACACTAGTGAGCTATAGCGGTACTAGATACCAAGGAGAATAATGTTTCCTGTAACTGTTATCTTTCTTTATACTTATGTTATTTTATATTGCCGTACATCTTATGTGATTTAATTCATCCCACGCCTTATCAAGGCTTTCTTTAAGTTTAGCATTTTCGTCTAATAATTTAATGACTCTAGCTTGACTGTTTATAGTTCCAACTTGTGATTGAATTAAATGATACACATCTATTGTATTTATACCACAATCTGATTGATAAATTATCATTTCTTTAGCTTTATTTGTATTATCTTTCATCTCTTTATATTTGTTTAGTTAATGTTTAGGTTAAATAAAAGAACAGGCTATAGTACAGCTCGCGAGATGTCTATGACACAGACTATATTCGTGCTTGGTACAGTAAGAGAGCTACTCTTACTAAGTAAATACGTATATAGTATTTACAGCCTTATTTGTTGTGCCTGTTCTTTATGTTTAGGTTATAAAACAATCTCCTACGACTTGCACGCTAAAGTCCACTTTACCACAAGGGTAGATTAGATAGAGATTGTATTGAATTTAACATAATGTAACCAAATTTAGCATAAAGCTTAGTCAAGGATTACACATATGTAATGACAGTTTTAATATGATGTCAGCATATATATCTATATATAAAATAAGGAGCGTTAGCTCCCTAGTTTTTTAGAATGGTAAGTCATCTTCAGGTTGAGGTTCGTTTTCCCAACTACCTCCTTTATCAAATACATCTGAGTATCCACTGTCGTTAGTCCAATCAGCATCTTGTCCTGCTTTATCTCTTCTGCGTTCTGATGCAAGTTTCTCATCGTCTTCTGAATAACAATTTGCTCTTTCCCAAATCTTGTAACCATTACACTTAATGTAATCTTGTTCTTCAAGGTTTTCTAATGTAAACTGATGCGCTTGAGCATAGTCCATTAATACTTTGATATCATTCCATATATGCATTGTATCAGGCTCTTCACACTCTTCATAGTGTTTTTGTTCATCTTCTTTAATGTAGTTTATAATATGCATTAAAGCTTCAAGTTCTATTCTATTCATTTTATAATATGTTTTAATTAATATTATATGTAAAAAAAGGAGCCGTTAGGCTCCGATTATTAGAATGGTAAGTCATTAAACTTATGTGCATCTACATTTGATGTGTCAGTATGCATCCATACATTATAAGATAATGGTTTTTGATTAGGATACATTTCATTGAATCTGGAACAATAAAGTCTGTAATCAGACTCAAGTTGTTCTTGTATACGCTGATATTCATTTTCTAAATGTTGTTCATAAGACATGTGATGATTGTAGTTTATTTCTTCAGGCATTTTATTATATGTATTGATTAATATTATATATAAACAAAACACCGAAGGTGTAATTTAACATAATATATTAATCAGCTAAATAACACGCATCTATTTAACATAATAAATTATAGTTAGTTTGAACTATTGACTTTACCAAATATATTTAATACCTTTGGATATATATAGTATGATATCAATCAACTAAATAACAAATGAACAATATACTTATTGTGAATATAGCTATTATATTTAATAAATGATTGATTATCAACAGTTTATGTATTTAGTAACAGTAATATACTACTAAATAAGGTGTTTAAATAAAGGTTTAGACTGTATGCTTTGCTCTCGCATTTACACTGAAATACTTAATATTGTCAAGCAATAGTTACGTAAATCGATGAAATAACTATAATTACTACACGACTAAGCGTAGTTTATATTCATTCTTAATAGTTATTTAGTACACATTATATATATAGGACAAAAAAGGAGAGCGTTAGCTCCCTTTTATATCTTGTCTTATATCGTTGTATATATCTTTAGGCTTACGAGAACCTTTGATGTAGTTCCAAAGGATGTAAGCAATTAAGAATAAGACTAGGATTTTAGCACTGATAAGTAATGTGCATAAGATGAATACGATAATGTTGATAATAAGTTCCATAATAAATAGATTGATTAATATTATAAGTAAAGGTAGAGCCGAAGGCTCAATAGTGTGTGCGTTAAACCTGAACCTAAAAACTAGGGGACGGTGTCAAAAGTTTTGGAATAGGGTAGGGGGGTTTAAGCACAATGTATCCCTCCCTCGTTATTACAAATAATTTTCTTATATTTGCATAAAACTTATTCTTATGCCAAATTATTCAAACACATCAAACCCATGGGGGACTTTTTCAAACAGTACAGGAACATCAACAGGATCTTCTGGAACAGTAGTTACTAATCCTTGGGCAGGTAGCGTAGGGACAGGTGGAGCTGGAGGTACAAGTGGAGGTGGAGGAGGAGGAACAGGCGGGGGTAGTAATGTTAATGTAAATAATAACCTCCTTAATGCTGACCCTCCTGTTTTCACTGGTAATTGCCCTCCAGGATATCAGTGGAACTCTAATACTGGTAGTTGTGAGACAATTGGTATAGTATCAAATCCAGCTTGGAATAATAACAATGCTGTTACAACAAGAAATATTCAAGGAGGATCAGGGGCAGTTCCTGGAAATCCATATTTCCCAGGTGGTGATGATAATATGACTCAAAGAGGAGGAAGTTTATTACCATATCTTAATTTAGGTATATCAGGAATGAGAGCTGCAAATGCAAGAGGCGGTCAAGTTAGAAGTCCTTTTAAGTCAGGTGGTGGATCAGGAGGTGCTGCTACAGACTTAGAGAAGTTTGATAATCAACTTTTAGCTATGGGTTCTGAATACTTAGGAAAGAATGTTGCAGGATTTGATCAAGGGGGTAGGGTTAAAATGTATGACAATGGAGGGGGCTTCTATAATAAAGCTCAAGGCATGAAGAGAGAGATGATGAAACAAGCTATGCAGTCTGGTATTGTTGCGGCTCAATTAGATAATGTACGTAATACAAATAATAACCAAGCTACAGCTAGGGATCTTGTTGGTAAAATGAGAAGCTTTGCTCGTGGAGGTAAATTTTAATATATGATTCCATTTAATAGAAATTCAGCTATAGTACAAAAATATTCCACTGGTGGGCCAATGGAGCCTGGTCCAGATCCAGATGTTGATCCAAGGCTAATAATACCTGAGAATTATAAAACGCCAACATTGTTAGAACCAGACCCAATGTACATTCAAAATAAAGGAGCAACAGATGAATGGGGAATGTATGATGAACAAGGGCTAACACAATGGGAAATGTGGCAAATGGCTGAAAACGGAGAAACATCAGAGGAGTTTGCTGATTGGATAAAATCCAGTGTCCTGCCTATGGCTGAAGTAACTCAAGGTATGAGTAAGCAAGAAATACAAGATCATTTGAATAATTATATGAATTCAATACAGAGAAAACACGAAAGCTATAAGAAAGGTCTTACAGATAGATACGGGACACCTATGTCTGAACATAGAAGAACATTAGGGTTAGAGCCAGAGCATCAATTTGAACTGCCAGTTGCAGAAGCATCAACTACAGCAGTTAACATGAATCCATATATTATAGAATAGCAAAAGAATGAATGTCATAAAAACAAAGTTAGGGACAGCTTATTATGACGAGGATAACGATTACTACGCATTAGAAAGAACATTTAAATCATTACCTTCGTTAGTAAGTAAAGAAAAAGAAATTAGAAGTAAATTTACAGACAGTAATTTTGTAATTAAGAAATGTGTATGGACTCTAGTAGATAATCCGTGTTATAAAGCTGCACAATTCTTTAATGACAATTCTGTTAAACCTACCATCCTCGGTATTAAAATCCATTTGAACTATGTATCTACTGAATCTGAATAGAAAAGGAGATGTGTATAAGGACGATGACGGGATAACAGGAGTTCCTGAGTTTATGACCATACTCAAAACCGAAAAACTCGGGCCTGCGGCCCTCAAGTGGGTTGCTCTTGTCTGCGACTATGAAAGCCCATACAGGCATTATAGTTTAGAAGAAAGAAAGAAGGCTGTATCAAAAGATTTATACGACACGTATAGATGGAAGGGAGCTCAAAATCCTTCTATGCTAGCAGCTATGCAAAAATATGGTGAATTACAATTCGATCCTTTAGACGAGCAGTTGATTGCATTTAATAACAAGATCAATCAATTCACTAAACTTATTGACGGAATGTATCTTGATGAAGAGAATGCAGAACTACTACAAAAGCTAATGATAGGTGTGGAGAAAATATTAAAAACAAGACAGGCCTTATTAGATTCTATAGAGAGAAGAGGTGAAAGGCAAAAGATTGCTGGTGATAAAGGATTAAGTTTCCTTGAGAGACGTAAAGAAATAAAAGAACAATAGTGTATTTACAAAATAAAAATCAAGCTAGCCCTGGTGCTGGCGCAGATGCCGTTGCTAAGTCAATCACTCCTTGTTATAATATAGGAGATACAGGACCTGCAGGAGGAATTATTGTAAGTATCCCTGGTGTTGGGCAAAATACATCAAATTTCCTTTACGAGATGGCACCTGCTGCTATTCACACAGCTACAATACCAGATACTGGAGTAGACTATAGTTGTAATGGTTGTTTGTGCGGAGGTGGAACTGGGGATCCTGATGATGCGGGTGTTGAATTTGGCTGTTGGAATCAAAATATAAATAGTCAGTTTGGAACAAATACATCACACGAATTTGGAGAAGGATCTTTAAATACACAAAATGTTATTAATAATTCTAATAATACATGCCATTTTAATTCAGGATGGACTGATGCCTTTAGCCTTGTAAGCTCTTATAGTTTAGGAGGTTTTGATGATTGGTTTTTACCTTCTGTTGAGGAAGTAAGAGAAGCTTCTGATAATGGTTATTCGAATTTAGCTAACCCTGGAGGAGCTATAATATGCACTTCATCAGGGTATAAAGGTGGTGTATATTCCACATCAGAATTAACAGACTTATATCCAGGGTTAATATTTCCATCTTTCTCTCCAGACACTAAATGTTTTTTTAGTTTTAAACCTCATACAGGTGGTTTAAATTATTATAGAGACATAAGAGGTAGAGACGTAACAGTTGTTCCAATGAGGAGATTTACGTGCGTTACTCCAGGTCCTTGCTCACCTTGTTCTATAGTTTATGCGAGCGGTCCTGCTACTGGTTATCCTATAAAGATTTATATGTTGTCAGACCCATTTGCTACCCCTGTTGCACTAACATATAACGGAAACCCAAATTTTTCCTCTTGGCTTTCAAATACAGGATGGGCGCCATATGCTGAGATTACAAAATTCGGAAATAAAATATGGGTATGGGGAATGCAGTCAGACCCAAACTCTAACTCAGTCCTACATGCTGTATGTGAATTTATAATAGGCTCTAATTGTGCTGAAGTTACATTATCAAAAATAATGCCTCTTAGCGTGAACTCTTCTATTTATGGTCAGGGAATGGATATTGGTGGTGGGTCCGCTATAGATTCCACTACTATAATAGCAAACGTTTCTATGCTCGGAGCAGGATGGCACATAGTAGAGGTTGATGTAAGTGGAGCGAATGCAATTGGCACACAATTGTTTCCATCAGGAACTCCGTCTTCAAATATGCATTTTGCTGATTTTGTTTACATACCTAGTAGTAATTCTATATTAGGAGCAAATTATCTTGGAGACGTTGTTTGGATGGATTATAGCTCAGGGGCAATAATTGACCAACAAAATTACCCAGCAATAAATTCGTTTGCTATGTTTTGCTATCAAGGAACAATTTATATGCATGACCTTATACAAGGACAGCCAACTCAACCACAAGAGTATTTTGAAGTAGATATAAGCGGAGGGGTAATTTCTCTTTCAAGCCCTATATCAAATATGAATTATATGGGGGATGCCGCTTCAAATCCAGAATGTTGCCCAGGAGGAGGACCCCCAGAAGAACCACCCTGCTTCTATAATATTGGTGATGTAGGTCCTGGAGGTGGTATTATATTTATTACTCCAACATCTGTACCTGGTCAAAACTTTTATTATGAGATTGCTATGAATGATGTTATTACAAGTAACACTACCTTAGCGGAGTTTCAGACAGTACCCTCATACATTAATCCAACTTACATAAACACTCCTGCTAGTCCAGCAGGCGCAGAATGGGGTGCGTACAAAAGCCCCATCTCTTTATCTGCAACGTCAGCAAGCACTATAATAGGGGCAGGCCATCTCAATACAAGTACTATTGTAAATCATCCACAATGCACAGGAACACCATGCCATCCTTTAATATCTAACAACTTTATAGCTGCTGAATTATGCTCTAATTATAATGGAGGAGGAATGAGTGATTGGTATCTGGCCTCTACGGCAGAACTGTGGTTCTTACTCTTTAATAGTCAAGCTTTCAATGATTCGCTCTATCCTGGAAACGGTCAATACGCCTTATCAGGTATGCATTGGACTTCTTCAGCTGTTCATGCCCCTAATGATATTCAGGTAGATAGTAAGGCTTGGGCTTGGGATACTGATGGATGGCCTGTAGCATATCAAGGATATCGTGATAAGAAATTATCAGTGAGGCCTATTAGAAGGTTTGAGTGTCCAGCATGTCCTGATGGAGATCCTTCTTGTGTAGATTATAATTGGGTAGATGGGGCGGGTAATCTTGATGGTGGATGTTTATACGCCAGTTCTGGCGGTCATCCTTGGCCACAGTATACGGACTCTATTATTGGAGGAGACAATATGACCCTGTTCCTTTCCTCAGAAGATGTTTTAGGAAATATATATACATCTTCAATGTTTAATAATGGAGATGAGGTAACAATAAAAGTATGGAAACATGATTATACGTATTTAGGAACATGGAAATATACTATATTGTATGCAAACCCGTTTTATGCATGCTATAATGATCTTATCCATATAATTATGGATAATGTTGTTCATCTAGACGGCCCTAACCAATACATAGATACTAATTATTCTGATTCTGCAACTGGTACTGGTACAAATTATGGTAGTGCAACTCAAACATTTTTACAAGTAATAACTCCCGCAACAGCAACTACTGGGCTGGCAAATGGAACACAAACAACTATGTGGGGTAATCTTCCATATACAGGTTTTTCCTGGTCCCAAAATGAACTAGCATCGAGATGTATGCCTGATGGTGGATGCCTTTCTTGCCCCCCACCAGGGCAGGCGGCGTGTTTATCTACATACACCGTAAGCCCAATCTATGCTGGTCAAGTGTATCAAGATAGAGATGATTGTATAAATTCTGCTGGCATAGGAGGTGGTAGCTGGACACTCTGTTGTGGTCAGGGAACGAGTACAGCAAGACCTTCTGCTGGTTATAAGAAGAGTATAAAAAAATCAAAAGATAATAGTTTTAATGGTATAATAACTAACATAGAACAATTAAAAAACTACAACCCTGAAAAGGAAGAACCCTGTGAGGACTGTGGAAAACAATAATACTCCAAAATATAAATTAGAGCTATCTTACTTGTACTCTCAGTATAAGAAAGCGTATCGTTCTGGAAATATGTCTAAAGCAGAAGAATATAAAGATAAGGCCTATAAATTACATCGTATTGATTTGCATCAGAAGTTTCACACATGGATGGCTAAAAAAGAAAAAGACTCTGGTATGTATGGTGTAGGTAAATATAAAAAGATTAAATATGGCTAAAATAAAATTTGATCCTCAAAGATATCGCCCTATACCTAATAATGGTCATCCTGAGTTAAATCCAGATTCAGTGGCCTATCAAGAATATTGGGCTCAAGAATCTGAAAGATGTATTAATGGTTTTAAACCTAAAGGTATGCCTAAGATATCTGGTAAATATTATTTTTATTTAAACTACTATATGATCTTAGGTAATAGTGGTAATGCGGGTAATCGTAAATCTTTAATACATCCTTGGTATAGAACTATGGATCATGAATACTTTGATACATTTGAAAAATGTAAAGATGAGAATAAAGGTATGATTGTTATTAAAGCCAGAGATAAAGGATTCTCTTACATGAACTCTGGTATGGTAGCTCATGAATATACATTCTTCCCTTTTAATGATATAGGTGTGGCCGCAGGATTACAAGCCACAGCAGACGCATTCTTTGATAAAACTAAAAAAGGACTTAATGGTATACATCCCAACTTCAAACATTCTGTATTGAAAGATACATCAGACATAATGAGGTCTGGTTACAAACAAAAGAACAGAGATGGTAAATGGGAAATTGGAGGATATCAATCTACTATTATATGTAGAACCATGGATAACCCCGAAGTATTCAAAGGAGAACGTTTATCTGTTATGATATTTGAGGAAGCTGGGGAATTTAAACGCCTTAAGAATGCTTATATGTCTTCTAAGGCTTGTTTCATGGATGGTGATATACAATTCGGAGTTCCAGTTATTGGAGGTACAGGGGGAGATATATCTAAATCCTCTAAGGATTTTATGGATATGTATTATAGTCATGATGCTTATAACTTAGAACCTATGTTTATACCAGCATCTAAAGCGTACTATGGATTCTTTGATATTGAGTCAGGAAAGGAAGATGAGCCAGGAGCATTAAAAAAATTAACAGAAGACAGAGGGATTATTCAAAAGTCTGGAGATAATGAGGCATACAATCTACATGTGCAGAATTATCCTTTAACTATAGAGGAGGCATTCCTTAATACACATTCTGCAAGATTTGATATAGCAATGTTAAATGCACAAAGATCTAGAATATTATCATCAAAAGATAACAGGAGTCAAATACAAAGCGGGTACTTAGATTGGGTGTTAGATGATACTAATGAACTTAAAGTTGCATGGCGGCCTCACCCTGCTGGCCCGTTTAAAATACTAGAACATCCTAAGCCAGATTTAAAAGGATTAGATATTGGTGGTATTGATAGTTACGATCAAGATCAAGCTGGAGCGTCAGATTCTTTGGGTAGTGCGATAATTTATCGTAGATTTGCAAATACAGAAATGGCTAGCGACTTTGTTGTTGCTGATTACACTGAAAGACCTAAGAAAAAAGAGGACTTTTGGGATGGTTGTTTAAAGCTGGCCGTGTACTATAATGCTAAGATGTTGGTTGAATATACTAAGATTGGTATACTAGATTACTTCAAAAGAATGGGAGCATTAAAGTATTTAAAAGAAAAGCCAGAGTCCGCTCATAATCCTGGAACTAAAACGAGAAATCGTTATGGTGTTCATATGAATAAGCAGGTTAAAGCTTTATTGGAGGATTTAGTTGATGATTATATTAGGGAGAATGGAGGAGATATATGGTTTATAGAATTGATAGACGAATTAGCTAATTATGGACTGCAAAACACAGATAGGGCTATGGCTTTTGGTTTGTGTTTAATACATAATATAGACAACTACAGAATGAAAGTAAATCCAAAAGAAGAAATACAGGACTTAGGATTTAAATATTATAAATTGGGACACAATGGCGTTCCTAAAATAGTGAATTAAAATGGAAAAAACTAAAAGCTCAATGCCATCTATGATGGTTTCTGAAAAACAAAAAAACAAAGAATGGTGTAATCAAGTGCTTGATGCTATTGTTGGATACATGGGCGTATCTGAAGGTCATTACGACTCTTCTAGAATTAAAGATATAAAAAACTACCAAATATATAATGGTGAATTAAACGCTAGTGAGTATACATACTTAACAGAGCAATACGGACTAACATATCCAGCACGGTTAGTTAACTATCCTATTATCACCCCTAAGATTGATTTACTTGTAGGTGAGGAAATAAGAAGACCTTTAGATATGAAAGTGTCTACAGTAAATAAAGAAGCTGTAGTTAGAAAATATGATCACAAAGTAGGACTACTAATGAGAGAGCTTTTAGATGATATTCACCAAGAATTTAAAGAAACTCATGGTATAGATATACAACAGCAAGGTCAAGGTATGCCTGTGCCAGATGATATTGATATATATATGAAATATAACTACCGAGAAATGGTAGAAGAAACTGCTCAAGATGGTTTAGAATATATTATAAACAGATATAATTTAAAAGATATATTTAAAGAAGGATTTAGAGATTTATTAGTAACATCAAAAGAATTTTATAAGGTAGGTATTATAGGTGGAGATCCTGTAGCTAGGAGAATTGATCCTAGAAATATTATATTTGATTCATCTTCTCATTCTGATTATTTAGATGATGCATCATGGGCTGGAGAAGAAAGATGGCTTTCAGTTAATGAGATTAACGATGAGTTTAGAGATGACTTAAAGAAAGAAGACTTAGAAAAGCTTGACGCAATGAGAAATGCTTATGGCAACGAGATATCTGATTTTAATTCCGATATAGAATGGGTTAGCGCTAATCATGGTAGAGAAAATAGAATTAGAGTTGTTTCTGCTGAATGGAAATCATTAAGAGCTATAAAGGTTAAACTATCTGAAAATAAATACGATCCAGATAGACCATTTAGAAAATCTGTTAAAGATACTTATAAAGCTAGGAAGGGAGAAAAGATTGAAACCAAATGGGTGGATGATATATGGACAGCCACTAAAATTGGTGGACAAATACTTGTTAATGCTAAAAGAAGAGATAATCAAGTTCGCTCTATAGATGATCCAGGTAAAACATCACTATCTTATATTGGATGTGTTAAAGGAAATACAACTGGAAGTCCTGTGTCTTTAGTTGATTTGCTTGACAATATACAAATGCTTTATAATATTGTAATATACCAAATAGAATTAGCTATGGCTCGTTCTGGTGGTAAAGCAGTTGTGTATGATACAGCTCAACTACCTACAAATTCAGGTATGGATATGCAGACTGTTTTGTATCATTTAAAAACAGATGGTATTATA
>Ga0255047_10000192_pt1 | contig 45195 bp, 49 predicted proteins | sample JV7_2_1_MG_FD_183640 | JGI IMG/M metagenome (GOLD analysis project Ga0255047, IMG submission 183640) | Seawater microbial communities from Jervis Inlet, British Columbia, Canada - JV7_2_1 | ecosystem: Environmental > Aquatic > Marine > Inlet | place: Canada: British Columbia | collected 2016-10-06
GTTGGCTCTCTCCTGTTTCCGTACCTGAGGTACTTGGCTCTCGTCATGAGACGCTCCCATCTCTTACCGACCAACGGCGTCCTCTGATCGGAACCTCATCATCTCTCGCGGTTGTGACAAATACCTGGCCGTCATCGATCAGCGAGACCACTCGATGGGCTCGGTCGCTGTCAAGTTCGGAGAACACGTCGTCCAGCAAGAGGATCGGTTTGAGGTCCCTCGTCTCTTCGATGATCCGATACGCACCGAAACGAAGGGCAAGCGCTGCTGTCCTCTGCTCGCCCTGTGAGGCGTGGGTTCTCGTGAGTCGCCCATCAAGAAGCAGGTTGGGCTCATCGCGGTGGGGACCAACTGTCGTCGTCCTGACCTCCATGTCTTTGTTCCTCTTCTCCTCAAGGGCCACCATCAGAGCCTGCTTCAGATCATCGAAGCTCCCCGCTGCCTCTGACCCCCACGTGGAGCGATACGCCCATGTCAGGCTCCCTTCCCCTCCAACAATGGTGTATGCGTTCTGAAGGTGTGGCTGAAGCGCCACAGCGAGGTTTCTACGATGGAGGAGCACTCGGGCACCTGCATCAGCCATCCGCAGATCCCACACCTCAAGACTCGCCTGATCCGTGTGGCGACCCTCCTGTTTCAGCAGTGAGTTGCGCTGTCTCACCGTTCGCTCGTACTCGGTGAGATCCTGACCGGCCTGGGGCCACAGACGCGAGGAGAGATCATCGAGATAGTCGCGGCGTACCGCCGGCCCACGCTTGATGACATCGAGGTCATCTGGCACGAACGCAACGATCGGAATCGTCAGCAGAATGTCCCTGAGCCGCTTCGGCTTCTTCCCGTTGACGAGTACGGTTCTTCGCCCCTCGACAGGGATCGAACAGGCAACCTCGGTCTCAGTGGCACCTCCTCCAACCCCACCGCGGACAACAGTCTCTGTGGACCCTTCCCGAATGAGAGCGCCATCGGGAACGCCCCTGAAGGAGGCCATCATCCCCAGATATCCGATTGCCTCAAGCACCGACGTCTTACCGGCACCGTTGCCACCGACCAGGATGTTCACACCATCGGATGGATCGAAACGAAGCGACTCGTACGGCCGGAAGTTCGTCAGCTCCAACCACGTGAGGTGCATGTCACCTCACAGTCGTACAGGCATCAACAGGTATTGGAAGTCACGCTTCTCTGCTCCAAGAAGAAGGCCTGGCTTGAGGGGGTCGCTGGTCTCAATCACAACCTTCTCGTCATCGACAGCGTTGAGACCGTCAGTGAGATACCGGGTGTTGAAGGCGATCGTCATGTCCTCCCCTGTGTACTCGCCCTCGAGCAGCTCGGTCTCCTCACCGACCTCCTGGCGAATCACGCTCAGTTCGACGCCACCAGCGTGCATGGCAAGTCGTACAGGAATGTGGTCCTCGGCAACAAGGGCGGCCCTGCCAACAGCTTCGAGGAATGCTGCCTTGTCCACGCTCAGTCTGTTCAGATGACCATCAGGGAGAAGCTGCCGATAGTTGGGGAAGGTGGAGTCGATGATTCTCACCGTGAGCCTGCCATTGTCGGTGACGAACGACGCCTCCCTGTCGCCGAGGGCGACCGTCATCGGACCCGCCCCGATGGTTCGACCCAACTCACGAAGAGCTCGATAGGGAACGAGCTTCGATCCCTCGGTCGCAACGCCTTCCACATCTCGCACTCCGAGGCGATAGGAATCCGTTGCGACAAGCCTCAACGAGTCGCCGTCGCCCTCAAACAAGACACCCGTCAGCGTCGGACGAGCATCGTCCGAGGACGCAGCAACACCGACCTGCCCAAGAGCGCCGATGAGCTGAGCACCATTGACGTCGATACCGCCTTCGATCGCCGTGTCGGTGACCTTCGGATAGTCGTCAACCGCCATCTCCCTGAGCTTGAACCGCGGTCCTCCACCGATGATCTCGACCTCACCGTCGCTCGACGAGAGCGTCACCGCTCCAGCAGGAAGCTTGCGAACGGCTTCTGCCGCCAATTTCGCCGGAATCACGGTTCGTCCCTCTTCGGTGACCTCGACATCGAGATACGTCCGCACGGTGATCTCATTGTCCGTACCGGTCACGGTCAGCTTGCTTCCGGATACCTCGCAGAGGACCCCCTGGAGGATCGGAAGCGGTGAACGCGTACCGACAGCCCTACCGGCTCTCGCCAGTACATCCGCCAGATCGTCTCGTTCGGCTCTGATTCGCACTTGTTCTTCCCCTGCTGTTGTTACTGCTGATTATTGATATATAAGAGTAGTGGTAGTAGTAGGCCCTGTGGATTGTGCATAGGTGCACGAAAGCGTTGGTACGTGGGCATTTCCACGTCCACAGGCGGTGTTGATAGATAGGGGGTTATCCCCACACCGGCGCCATGTCTTCCCGAGCCTGTGGAGAACCCTCATGTTGTCCTCAGGTCCTGAGTGATGGCTGAGACCTCGTCGAAGACTGCTTTGTCCGACTGGAGGAGGCCAGTGATCTTGTCGACAGCATGCATGACTGTTGTGTGGTCGCGACCACCGAAGGCCGCACCGATCTTTGGAAGCGAGAGGCCCGTGTGCTGTCGACACACGTACATGGCGACCTGTCGCTGCCGTGCAAGTGGCTGACGCCGTGATGCGCCGACGACGTCGGTCTGGGGGATCTCGTAGTACTGAGCAACGGTTGAGATGATCGACTCGGCGGTGAGGGGAGTCGAAGCCTGGAGTCCGACGACATCTCGGAGAACGTTGGTAGCGAGGTCGAGGGTTACCCGCTCATTCGTCAGGGTTGAGAAGGCGGTGACTCGTGTCAGTGCCCCCTCCAACTCCCTGATGTTGTCCGCGACGTTCTCAGCAATGAACTCGAGAACCTCAGGAGGAACAGAGGTCGGGTTGTTCGCTGCGTTCTTGCGCAGGATCGCGAGGCGTGTCTCAACGTCTGGGCTCTGGATGTCTGTTGTGAGGCCCCATTCGAATCGGCTCCGAAGGCGATCTTCGAGCGTCCTGAGCTCCTTTGGTGCCCGATCGGACGAAATCACCATCTGGTTGCCGGCCTCGTACAGCGAGTTGAACGTATGGAAGAACTCTTCGAGGATCTGTTCTTTGCCTTCGAGGAACTGAACGTCATCGAGGAGAAGCAGTCCGACTTTGCGGTATCTGGCCTTGAAGTCGTCCATCCGTTTGCGGCGGATGGAATTGATGAAGTCGTTGAAGAACGACTCAGACGTGACATATCGCACAACGCTCGTTGGATCGAGTTCGAGACGGTGCTGACCAACGGCATGCAGAAGGTGCGTCTTGCCGAGTCCTGCGCCGGCGTAGATGAACAGCGGGTTGTACTGACGCCCAGGCTGCTCGGCAACGGCTTGCGCTGCGGCGTGGGCGAAGCGGTTCGACTGTCCAACGACGAAGTTCTCGAAGGAGTACCTTGCCACCAGGTTCGAAGTATCCCTCCGATTCGCGCTCGCGATGTCCGCGACGGGAGGTGAGACATCGAGCGCTGCCTGATACGGCTGTGCTGGCGATGGGTCAACGATCTCGGGCCGCGCCGTAACGGTGATCATCACGTCGAACGGCTCTGACCACACCGACCCCGCGATCTCGCGAACCTGGTGGGTGTAGTTGTCCCTCACCCACGTTGCATTGAAGTGGTTCGGAGCCACGAGTTGCAGCTCCGAATCATCAAAGGATGTGTCGAGTGGCCTGATCCACGTCTCCCATTTCGCCACGCCGATCACATCACGCAATCTGCTGTGGAACAGGTCAACCTGTGAATCCACTGTCTCTGTCGGGGTCTGTGTGACTCCCACGCCTATTCGTCTCCCACGGCCTACGCCCAGCCCAAGAACTGTCCACACATCTATCCACAGGATGTGGAGAAGATGCACCGGGGCCAAGGAACTTGACCTACGGTCTGCCCTCACAAGGGAAGAGCGGCTGCCCGCCGTGTGAGCGAAGGCGAGCATAGGAACGCATCTTGTCGCAACTCAAGAGCGGCAAAACCGCCGCTACCCATCGATGATCCAGAAGAGGGTGTGCGGCGTATTCCGTTGTGGCGTAAGGGGTTTCGCAGGTCGGCGGTCACTGCTCGATGGGCGACGCCGCGGAGACTTCCACGAAAACGGGCCTATTCTGTCTTTCGCGAGGCCTTGGGAGTTTTCGCGTGTTGCCCAAGCAGTGTCGATTTCGCGCTGATCGCTCCTAGAATGCCTGCGTTCCGTGATACCCACGGATTTACCGCGACATCCCAACCGGGGACACCTCATTATGAAGCGTACTTACCAACCCAACAATCGCCGCCGCAAGCGCAAGCACGGCTTTCGCGGCCGCATGCGCACCCGCGAGGGCCGTTCGCTGGTGAAGCGCCGGCGCACCAAGGGTCGCCACAAGCTCTCCGCATAGAGTGCGGCAATTCGCCCCGCTCCGACCAGGATCTCGTTTTGGGTCCATCTACCGCTCGGGGATACGGAGACGGTTGGGTGGAATCACCGTTCTCCAAGCCGACGGTCACCGATCGACACCCGAAGTTGGTGTTGTTGCCGGCAAGAGTGTCGGAAACGCTGTTCAGCGAAACCGGGCGAAGCGACGGCTGAGGGAGGTAGCGCAAGCAGTGGACCTTCAGCCACACACCGCCTACGTGGTGGTAGCTTCACCGCAGGTGTTGGATGCACCGTTCAGCGAGCTGAACGATTGGATGCAAGGCGCTGTTGAGGCGGGTGCCCCGGCAGATAGCCAGGCCAGGAACAAGGACGGGCAATGAACGAGCAGAATCCAGAGACACCGGGCTTCGTGGCCCGGGCGTTACTCGGGTTCGTGCGCGCCTATCAGAAGCTGGTGTCTCCTCTGTTGGGAGCGAAGTGTCGCTACCACCCGTCGTGCTCTCATTACACGTACGAGGCGATCGAGATACACGGAGCCCTCAAGGGCAGCTGGCTTGGGATGAGGCGCATTGGGCGCTGTCACCCCTTCCATGAGGGCGGGCTTGACCCCGTTCCGGGCTCGACCGATGCCATGACCCAAGAACCCCAAGGAAGTACCCCGTGAACCCGTGGACCCTGCTGCTGAATGCGCTGGGAAGTGCACTCTCATTCTTCTACGACATTATTCCAGAATATGGAATTGCCATCATCCTGCTCACGCTCGCCGTGAGTCTTCTGCTGTTCCCTCTGACGCTGAAACAGACCCGCTCGATGAAGGCCATGCAGGAGATCCAGCCGCAGGTCAAACGACTGCAGAAGGAGCACAAGGAGGATAGAGAGGAACTCAACAAGCAGTTGATGGCTCTCTATCAGGAGAAGGGTGTCAACCCCGCCGCAGGGTGCCTCCCGATGCTGGTGCAGATGCCGATCTGGTTTGCGCTGTATCGCGTGCTCTGGCAGGGCAACGGCATTCCTGAGGGATCCGATCTCGCCGAAATCACCACTGCAGCCAACGAAGCGCTGTACACCGTCGATGCTTCCGGCAATCTCACGAGCACGCTTCGCGACGGTATTGATATTACTTCGTCCCAATTCGACCACGTTATCTTTCTTGGCATGAACTTGATGGTTCGCCCTTCGCAAGCCGTTGATTTCGGCAACATCGTTGGATCGCTCCCCTACATCATCCTTCTGCTTGTCATCGTCGCTGCCGGGTTCTACCAGCAGGTCCAGATGACCCGCAAGAACCAATCGAAGGGTGATGAGCCGCAGAGCTCCCAGATGCAGGGAATGCAGAACGCCATGAAGGTCATGCCGGTCGTGTTCGGATTCATCTCATGGAACTTCGTGACCGGGCTCGGCCTGTACTTCGCCACGTCGAACATCTTCCGCATCGGCCAGCAGGCCCTCATCCTCAGAATAGGTGATGACAATGGTCCGGGCGATGAAACAGGACAGACCGCACGAGACGACGCAGATTCGCCTTCGGACGACTCCAATGGAGAGTCACCCAAGAGCGGTCCGAGTCAGCATGCGAGTAAGAAACGCAACCGCCGAAGAAAGAAGTAGCCCCATGGAATGGGTTGAAGTACAGGGGAAGACCGTGGACATCGCCGTCGACGTCGCGCTCAGAGAGCTCGATGTGAAATCACGTGATGACGCCAAAGTCGAAATCATCCAGGAACCGAAGGCAGGATTCCTTGGCGTTGGAGGGCGCGATGCGATAGTGAAGGTCTCACGCGCACCCAAGAAGCGCCGCCGCCGCCGTGGCCGGGGACAGTCGAGCGGTTCGAAGCCGGCATCCGGCGGCTCGGGCAACTCAGGGAAGTCGGGCGATTCTGCGGGAAACCGTGAGGTATCCGGCCAGGGGAGCCAGAAGCGGTCCTCGCAGAAGCCCAATCAGAAGTCGAGCCAGAAGCCGGCACAGAAGTCGCAGAACAAGCAGCCAAGGAAGCCCCGTCAGGAGAAAATGGTGTCGAATTCAGACGCACAGAAGTCCGATGACCGCCCCGAGCAGGCGCCGATAGAGGAGCAGGCCGAGGTAGCGGCAGGCTTCATCACGGGTCTGCTCGACGCATTCGGACTCGAAGGCACGGTTGAGACAACGATCGAGGACGACGTCCTGTACATCGAGGTCGAAGGATCTCAGACCGAAGCGTTGGTAGGCCACAAAGGCAGCGTCATGCAGTCGGTGCATGAACTGACTCGAACGGTTGTGCAACGCAAGACGTACGGTGCGCCACGGATGCGTATCGATATCGCCGGCTACCGTGCACGTCGGCGCGAGGCGCTCAAGATATACACCGGAAAGCTGGCCACCCAGGTCATCGAAGAGCAGGACGAAGCCATGCTCGAGCCGATGAACGCTGCGGACCGGAAGGTTATCCACGACGCCGTAGCCGAGATCGACGGCGTCCGCTCCTTCTCCGAAGGGGACGAACCACGCAGAGCTGTCGTAATCGCTTATGAGAACCCGAGCGAGTAGTTCAGCGAGTATCCAGCCAGAACGAATCAGAAGGAGGGCTCCGGAGCGATCCGGAGCCCTCCTTTGCGTGGGTTGCAGCAGTTGGGTTGGCGCAGCGCTGGCTGGTGCAGCGCGGGGCCGAGATGTTTCACGTGAAACAGTGCAGCGTCATGAGATGCCGCGTTTCACGTGAAACATCTCTGTATGCTCTCTGTCGATGATCCCAACACCTCCACCCAGCAACTACGGCGGTATCGCCGACTGGCTTGACGTCAAGTGGTCGGATCTCCAGAATGATCGTCTGGGACGCTACGAACAGTGGCTTCGCGACGAGGCTGTGGTCGCCGGCGGTATCGGTCCGCGTGAGGGACCACGACTCTTCGACCGGCACCTGGCGGACTCGCTCGCATTTCTCACGCTGATCGACGGAAGCGCTACGTCGCTGATCGATGTTGGCTCTGGTGTTGGGCTTCCAGGAATACCGATAGCCATTGCGCGGCCGGACATCGATGTCACGGTGCTCGACCGGTCCGAACGTAGGGTCCGGTTGGCTGCGAGGGCCGTACGCATTCTCGGGCTGGAGAATGTCTCGATTACGAACGTTGATGTTTCCCAAACGCAGGGCATGTACGACGTGGTGGCGTTTCGTGCCTCGCTGCCAATCGAGGATGCTGAGCGGGCTTTCCGACGGCTCGCCTGCCCCGATGGCATCGGCATCTTCGCATGGAGTCGACGCGACGAGCCGAAATCACCACCTGAGCCGCCCACAGACACTATCTTCAGTCTGACACCCGAAGGCGTAGGCGTGCTTCAATCGCCGGCCTGGCTTCTTCGGATGCAGAGAAGTCCATAGATATCAGGAGTTGATACGCGATGTCCGGAGCCACGGTGGTCGCCATTGCCAATCAAAAGGGTGGCGTAGGTAAGTCGACAACGGCGATCAATCTGGGGGCAGGTGTGGCCTTTCAGGGCGATCGGGTCTTGATCGTCGATCTCGATCCCCAAGGGAATACCAGTTCGGGGCTGGGAATCGATCGGTCGGTGATCGAATCATCGACATATGAGATTCTCGTTGACGGCTCCCCGGTGGTCGACGTACTCGAACCAACGTCGGTAAAGGGGCTTCATGTCGTTCCCGCCACCATCGAACTGGCCGGTGCGGAGATCGAGCTTGTATCGATGTTCTCCCGGGAGCTCAGGCTCAAGCAGGCACTGGAAGCGATTCGCGATGACTACGACTTCGTTCTCATCGACTGCCCTCCGTCTCTTGGTTTGCTGACGATCAATGGGCTCGCCGCGGCCGACGAGGTGCTGATTCCGATTCAGTGTGAGTACTACGCCCTTGAGGGGGTAAGTCAGTTGACGCGAAACATCGAATTGGTCACCGGAAGCCTCAACCCTCAACTCGTAGTTGAAGGTGTGGTGTTGACCATGTTCGATGGCCGCACCACGCTCGCTGCCGATGTCGTGGAGCAGGTGAGGAGCCACTTTGGTGAAACAGCGTACAAGACGGTGATCCCACGGACGGTTCGGCTGTCCGAGGCCCCGTCGTACGGAGAACCGATCGAAGCATACGATGACATGTCAAGGGGAGCGATCGCATATCGAGAGCTCTCCAGGGAATTCAGGAGGCGCCATGGCCGCACGTAAAAGTGGATTGGGAAGGGGACTTGACGCTCTGATTCCCCAGGAGCACCCGAGTGAGGGGTTCGCCAACGTACAGATCGACGCTGTTGCCCCAAACCCGAGCCAGCCGAGATCTGAATTCGATCAGGCGGCGCTTGAGACATTGGCGGCATCCATTACCGAAATCGGTGTTCTTCAGCCGATAGTGGTGCGGTCTGCTGGCGACAACTACGTGCTTGTTGCTGGCGAGAGGCGCCTTCGTGCGGCGAAGCAGGCGGGACTTACGGCGATTCCCGCAGTGATTCGTGAGGACACGGACGACGGAGCGAACCTCACCGAGGCGCTTGTTGAGAACCTGCAGCGCGAGGACCTCAACCCTCTCGAGGAGGCAGCCGCCTTCAACGAGTTACTGGAAGAATATGGAATGACGCACGATGCCGTCGCCAACCAGGTCGGAAGAAGCAGATCTGCCGTCACGAACACTGTGCGGCTGCTACAGCTTCCGCCGAAGATCCAGGCAATGCTTGTTTCACGTGAGCTGTCCGCAGGGCATGCTCGAGCTCTCCTTGGCTCTGAGGACGAGGCCTACGCGGTCCACATCGCACAGCGAGCCGTTGCGGAGGGGTGGACAGTGAGAAGGGTGGAGGAAGCGATTCGGCTCCGGGGCACCCAGGGAACAGCATCGAGCACACGTTCGAAGAAGATCAGGCCTGCCGCGATCATTGAGCTCGAGGAACGGCTTCAGGACCGGCTTGAGACCAAGGTGAACATCGACTTCAAAGGCAAGGGTGGCAAGATCACGATCAAGTACTCGTCATCCGAGGACCTTGAGAGGATCTACCGACATCTCTTCGAGCCAGGAGCCGAATAGGTCACTCCTCGTAGAGGCGTGCAAGCGAGTTGGCGACGATCCTGCCAGTTCGCCGATTCATCGATCGGAGCGCGACGATCACGGCCGGAGAGCGGGTCTCTTTGAGCATGGGAAGCGTCTTGCCTTCGCGTTCTACGCCGAGGCGTTCCGAGAGAAGTGTCGCTATCTCCCTGCCTCCCTCAGAACTTGAGTGGGCCGACTCGAAGAAGTAGACACCCTCTGTGCCTCCCGATACCCGGAGAAAGCCAACGACGACATCAACATTGAGCCTGTTGGCTCGTTGTGCCCTCAATCGGGCCGGCGGGTCTGTGTCGACGCTTCTACTGAGTACGGGCGTTGCACCGAGGAGTTGCAGTGCAGAGAATGCAGCGGTTGCGGTTGACCATGTCTCCTCCTGCTCAGATGTATCTCTGCACTCCGGATCGAGATATACGAGTTGTCCAGCGATGCTGCCAGGGAGACCGGCGAGCCACTGTCGTTCCCGTACAGCCTCGCGACCGTGCTTCTGAGTTGCCATTGCAATGAGCCGAAGTTCGTCGTGGACGATCCGGCCCGATATTCCATCTTCTGCCAGTTCGCGGTTGTGTTGGAAGTCGAGGAGGCCACTGAGCGTGTCAGGCCCGAAGACTCCGTCGACCTTGCCTGTATCGAAACCGAGTGAGTTCAGAAGGGCTTGGAGTTCGGCGACATCGTCGCCCCGCATCATTGGGACGCGTCGGTAGAGAAGTCTGTCTCCGAGCTTGTATCCCGCATCGACCAGGGCCCGCCAGGTCTCGGGACCCACGATCCCATCGTTTGGCAGTCCTCGCTCGGTCTGGAAGTTCGAGACCGCTGTGAATGTTCCGTCGCCAAACACTCCTGGTTCGTCCGGACGGACGCCATGGTCGAGAGCACCGAGCCGATCCTGGATGTCACGTACCGCTGCACCGCGGTCACCTTGGTGAAAGAGCCTCACGAGCTCGATCGTGGCAGAGTCGCGTCAGCTAAGGAAGTCCGAGAGCTCAGAGGTGAGCTGCCCCTTGCTTCGAGCACCGACGAATCGACGCTTCTCTTCGCCTCCCTGGAATACGATGAGTGTCGGGATGCTCATGACTCCGTACGAACTCATCGTCGCCGGATTCTCGTCGACGTTCAACTTGGCAACGGTCAGCTTGCCTGTGTTCTCTGCACCGATTTCATCGAGTGGACCGTCCATGATCTTGCACGGTCCGCACCACTCCGCCCAGAAGTCAACGAGCGTTGGTGTGTCCGAGGAGATGGCCGCCGCGAAGTCTGCGTCGGTGACGGTTGTTGTGTTCTGACCCATTACTTGTCTCCAGTCGTTTCAGGATGGTGGTTGTGGTGAATTGGGTGGGGCTCAGGACCGATCCTGGAGCCAATGTTGGGCGTCGAGGGCTGCCTGGCATCCCATGCCAGCGGCAGTCACGGCCTGTCGATACACCTTGTCCGTGACGTCTCCAGCGGCGAAGACGCCTTCGACAGAGGTCCTTGTCGTTCCTGGCTCTGTCAGAAGGTATCCGTCGCTATCGAGATCCAAGTGACCGTCGAACACCTTTGCGTTTGGCGTGTGCCCGATGGCGACGAAGACACCCTCGGCTGCGAAATCGGTGAGCTCATCTGTCTTCACATTTCTGAGTCTGGCACCAGCAACGAGATCATCGCCGAGAATCTCGTCGACCACCGTGTCCCAGAGGACATCGATCTTTGGGTGTTCAAGAACCCGGTCGGCCATGATCGGCGAGGCACGGAATTCGTCGCGCCGATGGACGACGGTGACCTTGGATGCGAACTTGGTGAGGAAGAGGGCCTCCTCAAGCGCTGTATCTCCTCCACCGACAACGAGCAGCTCCTTGTCCCTGAAGAAGAAGCCGTCGCAGGTGGCGCATGCTGAAACTCCGAAGCCTCTCAGACGTTCCTCGCCTTCGACGCCGAGCCACCTGGCAGATGCACCGGTGGAAATGATGATGCTGTCTGCCGTGTATTCGTCGCTGTCGACGTTCACGGTGAATGGACTCTTGGAGAAGTCGACTGCGGTCACATCTGAGCTGATGATTCGTGTCCCGAAGCGCTCGGCCTGCTTTCGCATCTGTTCCATCAGGTCGGGTCCCATGACACCGTCGGGGAATCCGGGGAAGTTCTCGACGTCAGTGGTGATCATGAGTTGGCCGCCGCGTTCCATGCCCTCGATCATGAGCGGTTCGAGATCGGCGCGGGCTGCATAGATGGCTGCGGTGAGGCCTGCGGGCCCGGAGCCAATAATGAGGACCTTCTCGGTCATGGTTACTCCTGTTGCGTGGGTCTGTCCTGGGGATACCGACGTGACCAGACGAAGGCTCCTACAAGGATCAGAATCAGGCCCACCACGGCGTATGCGGTTTCTGTACCCATCAGCGTTCCGAGGGCACGGAATATTCCCACCAGGAGCCATATGACTGCGGTAAGTGCAGCTACGACCAGAACCACTCCGACGGCTGCCCATGTGATGGCGAGTGCAGCGCGGTCGACAGACATCTCCCTGATCTTGGTCGCGACCTGCTCGAGGCCGTCTGCGATGCGTGCCGAAAGGGGAGGATTCTGGTCAGACATAGTGACCATGAGCCTAGCGCGGGTGGCGAATCAGCCTTGGTCAGCGTGACGGACCAGAGAACAGTTCTCGAATTCGAAACTGAGCCCGTCCTCGACGCCCTCGCCGTAGTCGAAGCCGAGGTGAATAATTGTCGCCTCGTCTTCAACAAACGCACCGATGACACGGATGACTGTAACACCTGGAGGAATCTGGTCACTGAGCTCGTCGATGCAGGCGTTGATCTCAGCAGCATCGAGGTCGATCGTCGATTTCAGGCTCAGGCCAGAGAGTTCCCGCTGGATCTCGTCCGTACTGTCTGCGCCCTCAATTTCGTCGAGGAGTTCCTCGAGTTGGACAGCGTCGGTTTCGTACACCGAGATGCCTCCGGTTTCTGGAACGGCATCATCAGCCTGACCACCGTCAGTCGCTCGGTTCTCTTCGGCAGAGGTTGGTGCTTCGGCGGTAGACCCTGCCGCAGCAGTCGTTACTGATACCAGAGCCTCACCGGCGAACTCGGCACTCATGTCCGAGGATTGGCCGGACAACCCTCCCGGAAGAATCACCACGGCCGCAACGACAGCTGCAGCGGTAGCGAGTCCGAATGCTGGTGCCCACCATGGCATCTTCTTCTTGACCGTCGCGGGAGCTGGTGCGGCGACGAGTCCGAGCTGTTCGGTCAGATTTGCGTGGAGGGTCGTACGTTCGGTGGAGGTCAAACGCGGAACAGCGCTCGAGGCTAGAAACGCGAGCGCTGCGACCTGGCTTGCATATTCGGCCGACAATTCAGGATCCGATTCGATGCGCGCGATGGCCGCCTCTGTGGCATCGGTGCCGAGGCGCCCTTCTGCGAGTGCAGCGATGAGATCGCGGTCCTGATCGTTCATGATTCTCCGTGGTCTCCTCTTTGATGCTCACCAGGGGGTCTGAGGTTCCCGAGACTTTGAGCGAGCTGTTTGCGGGCTCTGAACAACCTGCTCTTGATCGTCCCTGTGGGCACTTCGAGGGTATCGCTTGCTTGCTCTAGCGACATGCCCTGCAGGTCGACGAGCACAACTGCGGAGCGGAATTCCACGCTGAGGGCTGCAAGTGCCTCCTCGATTTCCGGGCGAACCTCAACGGCGTTGAACGGATCCGTTGCTTGGACGTCAACAGGGTCGTAGCTGTCCGGGAGCTGATCGGCTCGCTTGCGCTTCTCTCTTCTGAGGTGGTCGTAGCAGGTGTTGACCGTCACCCGATAGAGCCAGGTGGAGAAGGCAGCCCGGGCCTTGTAACGGTCGGCCTTGCGGAACACAGTGAGGAACGTGTCCTGCGTGGCGTCGAGGGCCGCCTCGCGATTTCGGAGCATGCGGAGACAGATGGCGAACACACGATCTTCGTGCGCCGCCACCAACTCATTGAAGGCATCGACATCCCCCTTGAGGTACTGGTCGATGAGCTCGATGTCACGATCGGCACGGTCAGTCATGTGGTGGTTGACAGTACATCACGGAGCGAAACGAACGTCGGTGATACGCGACTGATAGGAGCCGTCTGGCCGTTCGGCGAGATCCGTTAGCCAGAGCAGCCAAACTCCGCCGCCTCGTACGGGGAGCTGTATCCGCGAATCGGCTCGCTGGAGTGTGCCTCGTGCGATGTGTTCCCACTCAGCGGTGTCGTCGGGAATCGAGGCTGCCCAGCCAATGGTGTATGCAGTGCCAGGTGACCCCTGAATCGTGAGGACCTGTGGCGTGCCTTCGAGATCGAACACAAGCCCGACACCGCTCTTCACGTCGTGCAGTTGTCTGGAGTATGCCTCCGTCATCCATGCGGTCGCGCGGTCACCGTCGAAGGCGTTCTGCACCGTGTCATCGCTCTCGGTGCCATCGCCCAATGGGTCGTACACGGTTGCGGTTGCGGGAATCCGGCCAACGTCGTCTTCGGGGTCGACCACTTGCAAAGGAACCGTTGTCGTCGTGCTCGTCGGCTCAGCGGTTACGGGATAGAGCACCGGTGAGTCAGCGTCGAAGTCGGCTGCAAGGCCCACAGCCGCTATGACAACGATGAGTACGACGATCAGACCGAACAGAGCGAGGGACCGCCACGGACGAATTGGGCTGCCGTCGACCGGTGCAACGTTGGGAACGGCCTGGAGGGACCGCGCCAGAGATGCCGCATCGAGCGAACCATCAATGCCACCACGGAGCGCGTCGTCGACGCTCGGATGGACACCATCGATCACATCGGAAGGAAACACGCTTGCATCGTGAGTGCCTGTGATTGCAGCGCGCAGGACTTCGGCGAGCGCCATCGTGTCCTCTTGGGCGTCTGACCAGCGTTGGGTCCTTCCGAACGCCGCAAGCTTCACCGGATGTGCCGCGGAGTAGTGCACTGATGATGCATCAATCGCACCGTGGACGCCGCCGAGGTCGTGGAACCGCGACAGGGCCAAGCACAGACCGGAAGCGTTTGGTAGGAACTCAACTACCGGCACTGCTTCCTCTGCTCGCAACCGGTCGTCGATGGTCACGCCACCATCCCACTCAGAGACTGAGTATGCCGATGCCGTCGTTTCGGCGGCAGCAAACACCTTCTGGAGGTGGATGTCGTTGAGTGCGGCTGCTGCACGAATGCTCTCGAGAAAGGCCTGATGGCGGTCCGGTGACGACTCGGGTGCAAGGTATCTGATGAGCACGGGACGATCGAGTGTGTCGTCCTGTCCGAACCATTCCTCGATGTCTCCATCGCTTCCGAGACGGATGTTCAGCCGATACCGCTCAGGGAGCCTGGGAGGCACGGTTCAACCTGACTTGAGTACCGCGAGCGATTCGGGGAGTTGGACGTATCCCTCGGCTTCGTAGAGGCCGATCGCTGACGTGTTGTCGAACTGCGTGTTCAGCAAGATGGCTCGCGATCCGTGGCGTCGTGCACTGCGGCTTGCCGCCCTCACAAGGCTTCTTCCCATGCCATTGCCCTGCCAGTTGGGGTGGACTGCAACACGCTGTAGATAGGAGATGGCGTGGCCGTAGCCGACAATGGCAAACCCGGCTATGCCGAGGTCGCCGTCCTTGATGACGAATACACTCGACTTCGGAGTCGCTCTCGTTGATTCGATGATTGCGAGGCGGTCGAATCGCCAGAACGCGGGGAAGGCGACCTTGTCGATTTCGAGCATCGCGTCGAGGTCGAGGTCATCCTCGCGAACGACAAGGTGCTGTGGGGCAGGAACCGACGACTCAAGTCCGAGTCGCATGAGCGCCAAGTCGATGTAGTCGCTGAACCCAGCTGCTTCCCAGGGCTTGCGAGCTGAGCGGGAGAGCGGTGTGGACAGGACCGAAGGGGCGCCAGCGAGGCTGAGCTTCTCGACACATGCCCCGATGAATCCTCCCCCACCGCGAATAACTCGCAGCGAAGCGTCGTCAACCGTGTCGTTCCATGGTCTGGCTTCGGCCCGTGCCCAGCCGCGTCGAAGCGAAACGGAACCTGGCCAGGTGCCTCGTTGAAAAACTCGATGCGGTGTATCTACAAGTGCCAAGACCTCTCCCGGGTCGCGCCACGCGGCATCAGGGTAGCCGCGGTTCATGGGGATCGAGTGCGTGGCACAATCCATGCGATGTCCATATTGCTTGTAGCCCATGAGTCGAGTCGCGATCACCGCAACCCCGAAGGCCATCCCGAACATGTCGATCGGTTGGATGCGGTCACCCGTGGGGTGTGGGAAGCCGATGTACCGATCCTCGAGCTCGTAGCGCCAGCGGTCGATCGGGATCTACTCGAACGTGTGCACGCACGACCGTATATCGGCGAGATGGAAGCCTTCTGCGCAGCTGGCGGTGGCGGGATCGATCAGGACACGTACGCTGTTGGCGGCTCGTTCAACGCGGCGTTGCACGCTGCGGGTGCTGGCCCGGCCGCCGTTGACGCCCTTGGTGCTGGTGGTGCTGAGGCCGGGTTTGTGGTGGTCCGTCCACCGGGACATCACGCCGAACACAGCCGTGCAATGGGATTCTGTCTGTTCAACAATGTCGCGGTGACGGCTGCGTACCTCCGAAGCCGAGGCCAGCGGGTGGCGATCATCGACTGGGACGTGCATCACGGGAACGGTACGCAAAACACGTTCTATCGCGACCCAGACGTGCTCTACGTGTCTGTCCACGAGTTCCCCTTCTATCCGGGTACGGGATGGATCGACGAGATCGGTGCAGGACCCGGTACGGGTATGACGGTGAACGTTCCGCTCCCTGGAGGTACACCAGCCGTGGGATATCTCAATGCCTTCGGACGTATCGTGGTCCCTGTCGTCGAACAGTTCTCACCTGACTGGATCCTTGTGAGTAACGGATACGACGCACATCGACTTGATCCGATCGGGGGCATGCTGCTCGAGTCCGAGCATTACGGATGGCTCTCGCGCTGGGTGGTCACCCAGGTCCCGCGAGCGAGGACGATTGCATTCCTCGAAGGCGGGTACGACCTTGACGCGCTCAGAACCTCATCCGCGGCCTCCGTTATTGGACTCAGCGGGATCGGTCAGTTGCCCACGTGGCCAGATGCGGTACCCGGCTCGGCGTCACGGGTTGTGGAGCTGGTCGTCGACGGGCTCTCGTCGACATGGAAACTTCATTAAGGCGGTGGCCGCATCTTCCGATATCGGTTGAGGACAACAACCGAGGGAGATTCCGTGACCGACCAGCATCCAAGTCTTGACGAGCTTCTCGAGAAACTCGTGGAGACCGGCGGGTCAGATCTTCATCTCAAGGTGGGATCTCCGCCTGCGTACCGCATCGACGGTGCTCTCCACGCTGCAGAGCTGACAGCGCTGACCCCCGACGACACTCGTTCGCTACTCGCAAGCCTGGTTCCCGCCGGCTTCGAACGTGCGATCGACGATGTTCCTGATATGGACTTTGCCTATGGGAGAGCAGGACTCGGGAGGTTCCGTGTCAATGCGTATCACCAGCGTGGTTCGATCAACATCGTGGTGCGTGCGGTTGCCGCAGCAGCCAAGTCCCTCGCAGAACTCGGACTTCCAATGGCCGTTGCGACTGCATGTGAGGAAACAAGCGGCTTGATCGTCGTCACCGGCCCGACAGGTTCAGGCAAGACCACAACGTGTTCCGCCATGATCGACCACATCAACGAGTCGCGCCGCAACACGATCGTCACGATCGAGGACCCCATTGAGGTGCTGCACCGTGACAAGAAGTCGATTGTTAGCCAGCGCGAGGTTGGTGTCGACACGCCATCGTATGCGGCAGGAGTGAAGGCGGCTCTCCGCCAAGACCCGGATGTGATCTATATCGGCGAGATGCGCGATGCAGATACAGTCGAGGCGGCCCTCGTCGCTGCCGAGACAGGACACCTCGTCATTGCCACGATGTACACACTCGACTCGATGGAGACCGTTCGTCGCATCCTCGACACGTTCCCGCCGTACCTCGAGAGACGGACACGCCAGATGCTCGCAACGAGCCTCAAGGCTGTCGTTTCACAACGGCTTGTTCCGATGGCGGACGGCAACGGCCGTACCGTCGTCGCCGAGGTGCTCGTCAACACAGAGGCGGTACCCGAGAAGTTGATCGATCCTGACCAAACAGCGGAGATCTTCGAGATCATGGCGGAGGGTGCCTTCTACGGAATGCAGACGATCGATCAGGCGATTTCCAAGAAGTACGACGCCGGGGAGGTCTCCTTCTCCGACGCCTTGATGTTCGTTGCAGCACCGCGTGACTTCAAGATCGCTGCCGGCGTGGGGCACGTAGCCGCTTCCTGAGCCGGGTTCGGCTTGAGGAATCGCCAATACGGTTCCCGCTACCCTCTCTCCCATGCCAGATTTCGTATGCCGCGACTGCGGTACCGCGTTCACGCTCCCGCAGAACATCCTCGACCGCTATCCGGGATGGACGCCACGGACATGTAGGGATTGTCGGGCAGGCTCCGAGGCCAACGCGTCCTCGAGTTCCGGAGCCAACAGTGGTCCAGCGACCGACCCGACGACAGGAGTGTTCACAGACGGGAGTTCTTCTCCGAACCCCGGTCCAGGTGGTTGGGGTGCGGTGTACGTTCAGGACAATCACGTGATTGAAGAGGCATACGGATATGGCGGAGACACGACGAACAACCGCATGGAGCTCCTTGCATTGATCCGTGCTGTCGACCTCGTCCCTGAGGGAGTGCAAGAGACGGTGTATTCAGACTCCAAGCTGGCTGTGCAGACAATCAACGAATGGGCAGCAGGTTGGGAGAAACGCGGTTGGAAGCGCAAGAGCGGTCCCGTCGAGAACCTCGACCTCGTCAAGGAGGCATATGCCGCCTACAAGCGGCGCAGCGAACTCAATCTCGTCTGGATCAAGGCTCACGTCGGATTCCGATGGAACGAGTACGCCGATGAGCTTGCCAACCGAGGAAGGGTCGAAGGAAACCCATGATCCCCGACCGCATCCGAACGGTCATGTCCGCGGACGTGTGCAAACTCTCCGCTCTGTTCGCCGCTGAGGGACATGAGCTTTATCTCGTCGGAGGATCCGTTCGCGACGCTCTCCTTGGGCGCGATGGCGAGGATCTGGACTTCACGACCGACGCAAGGCCCGATGACATCGAACATATCGGTGATGCCTGGGCGGACTCGAGCTACCTCGTCGGCAAGGCGTTCGGCACGATCGGTCTTGTCAGGAACCAACACACGTATGAGATCACGACGTACCGGTCCGAGCTGTACAGGGACGATTCGCGCAAGCCGGTCGTCACATTCGGTGACAATCTGGCAGAGGATCTCTCGCGGCGTGACTTCACCGTCAACGCGATGGCCATCAGGGTTCCTGCTGCTCCAGGCGACGAGCCGGAGATGATCGACCCGACCGGTGGTCTCGCGGACCTTGCCGCCAAGGAATTGCGAACTCCCATGGACCCGGCGGTGTCGTTCGGCGATGACCCACTTCGCATGCTCCGCCTCTTTCGTTTCATGTCCACTCTTGGCTTCTCCGCAAACGAGGAAGCTCTTCGCTCGATCGAGCGAATGAAAGAGCGTCTCCAGATCGTGTCGGCAGAGCGGATTCGGAACGAGTTCGACAAGCTGATGATGGGGGACAACGTCGTGTTGGCTCTTGAGACGCTTGTGGACAGCGGGCTTGCGAATGAGTTCATCCCTGAGCTCCCCGCTCTTGCGGTCGAACAGGATCCGGTTCACAAGCACAAGGATGTCCTTGCGCACACCATTGCCGTAGTCGGCAAGTCGGGCCCCCGGTTGCATCTTCGGCTCGCTGCGCTGTTCCACGACATAGGGAAGCCATCAACGAGGGAGTTCGGGAAAGGTGGCGTGTCGTTCCATCATCACGAGGTCGTTGGTGCGAGGATGACACGCAAGCGGATGCTGGAACTCCGTTATCCAAAGGACGTGGTTGCAGACGTGTCCCAACTCGTCTTCCTTCACATGAGGCCGCACACCTACAAGATGGGTTGGACGGACTCCGCTGTTCGACGGTACGTCCGTGATGCGGGGCCACTGCTTCGGGATCTCAACGAACTCGTGCGGTGTGACGTGACGACACGGAACGAGCGCAGAGCGCGCACGATCTCCAATCGCATCGATGACCTTGAGACGCGCATCGAGGAGTTGGCCGCCAAGGAGGAACTGGACAGTCTCCGTGCCCCGATAGACGGAAACGATGTGATGGAGTACCTCAGCCTCAAGCCGTCGCGCCAGGTGGGCGAGATCATGCACCGGCTCATAGAGCATCGAATCGAGCACGGCCCATACACAGAGCAAGAGGCGTACGCGCTGCTCGATACCTGGAATCAGGAGCACTCCTAGCCGCCCGTGGCGTGTCGTGCACGTCTATACGTTTGTATCTGCATATGCGTATACTGATTCGATGCACTCGGTAGCAATCCTTGGCGCCTCCGGTTATGCCGGGGGCGAACTCATACGGTTCGTGGACAATCACCCCCATTTCGAGGCGTCCTTTCTCGGTGCGAATCGACGCACTGGAGCATCTCTCGGCGAGGTGCATCCCCATCTTTCCGGCGGCGATCGTCTCCTCAAGTCATTCGACCTTGACCAGGTGGCCTCCGCCGATCTTGTGTTCATGGCACTCCCGCACGGGGCATCAGGGTTGCCGGCGATGGAACTCTCGAACTCCGACGTCAAGATCGTTGACTTGGGGAGCGATTTCCGGCTCGACACGCCTGCGCGGTATGCAGAGGCGTACGGCCATGACCATCCGTATCCGTCCGAACTTGGTCAGTGGGCATTCGGGATCCCTGAACTGTTCCACGACGAGATCGCATCGAGCGAGCGGGTCGCGTCACCGGGGTGCTACCCGACGTCAGCCATCATTCCTCTGGCGCCGCTTCTGGGTGATGGCCTCATCGAACCGACTGGCATCGTCGTTGATTCGATGTCAGGCGTGTCAGGTGCTGGCCGGGGAGCGTCAGAGGTGCTTCAGTTCGGAGCGACTGCCGAGTCCGCAAAGGCATACAAAGTCCTCACACACAGGCACCGCCCCGAGATGGAGCGCGCTCTTGAGATGTTCACGTCGGACCAGGCTTCGGTGCTGTTCACGCCACATCTGGTGCCGATGCATCGGGGGATCCTCTCAACGATCTATGCACGGGCTACGCAGGGCGCGTCGCTCGCCGGGCTCCATGCTTCTTTCGATGCGAAGTACGAGCCGGCACCCTTCGTCAGAAGACTCGCCGAGTCTCCGGAAACACGCTGGGTGGTCGGATCGAACAATCTTCTTGCATCGATCCATCTCGATGAGCGCACTTCGACCGTGGTAATCGTCTCCGCCATCGACAATCTCGTGAAAGGTGCGGCCGGCCAGGCTGTGCAGAACGCCAACTTGATGTTCGGGTTCGATGAGACTTTGGGGCTCTCGTTGGAGGGGTGGATGCCATGAGCGTCACCGCAGCCAAGGGCTTTGTGGCGGCTGGTGTCGCATGCGGGATCAAGCGCGAAGCACTTGACGTCGCAGTGCTCATAGCAGACGAGTCCGCAGCGACCGCAGCCGTGTTCACTCGTAACCAAGCCGCGGCAGCGCCCGTCACACTCAATCGTGCGAGCCTTGAGAGAGATACGAGCAAGAGGGCGGTCGTCATCAACTCGGGATGTGCCAATGCGGCAACCGGCGCCAGAGGCGTAGCGAACGGGCAAGCAATGGCGGAGCATCTGGCGACAGCGATCGGTTGTGGAGCCGACGAGGTGCTCGTTTGCTCAACAGGAACCATCGGCCCACAGCTCCCGATGGATCTGCTCCTTGATGGAATTGGCCAGGCTGCGGCATCAGTAGATGCAACGCCTGAGTCCGCGGCCCTCGCGGCCAAGGCGATCATGACAACAGACTCTGTCGCGAAGCAATCCGTTGTGGAGGGTGCTGGATGGTCCGTTGGCGGCATGGCCAAGGGTTCGGGAATGGTCCGCCCAGATATGGCAACGATGCTTGCGTTCATCACCACCGATGCGAGCGTTGATCACGACAGGCTCGATGATGCGCTCAGGTCTGCGGTCGACGTTTCATTCAACTCACTCAACATCGACGGATGCGAGTCGACGAACGACACGGTGATTGCAATGGCCTCAGGCGCATCGGGCGTAGTGCCGGAACCGACCGAGTTCGGTGCGGCCATGGAAGATGTGTGTCGTGACCTGGCTCACCAGATGGCTCAGGACGCCGAGGGGGCATCGCGCGTCGTCACTATTGAGCTTACGGGCGCGGACGACGACGCACAGGCCAGGGAGTTGGGCCGAACCATCACAGATTCTGCGCTCGTCCGATCGTCGTTCCACGGTGGTGATGTGAACTGGGGACGAATCCTCGGTGCCCTCGGAACATCAGACATCTCAATCGATCCTGAATCGATCACGATCAGCTACGAGGGAGTCGTTGTATTCACTGGCGGGATGCAGGCCTTCTACAGCGACGAAGCCTTGCTTGCTGGTCTCGAGACCGGCGACTTCGGCATCTCCGTGAGCCTCGGTGACGGGTCGGGTACCGCCCACATCGTCACAACTGATCTCACACCCGAGTACGTCATCTTCAACGGGGAGCGTTCATGACCGGTCACACGTCACCACATCCAGCGAAGCCTCGAATAGCATCGACGATGGGTAAGGCTGGCATCTTCTCAGAGGCGCTGCCATTCATTGCACGGTTCAGAGGATCAACAGTCGTGATCAAGTACGGCGGATCCGCAATGGTCGACGATCTCCTGCGTGGGACCTTCGCTGACGATGTCGCGATGCTCCACTACGTCGGCATCAAGCCGATCATCGTGCACGGCGGAGGCCCCCACATCTCCAAGGCCATGGGTCAGAATGGAATCGAGCCACAGTGGATTGAGGGACTCCGAGTCACAGACGAGCACACGATGCGGGTTGTGCAGGCCACGCTGGTTGGAGAGATCAATCCGGACATTGTGAGACTCGTCAACAACCACGGCTCGGTCGCCACGGGTGTCTCAGGGCTTGACGCCAACCTTTTCGTCGCTGAACCGGAAGATGAGCGCCTCGGTTTCGTCGGTCGTGTCACTGAGGTCAACGTCGGGCTGATTGAGGGGCTCCAGGCACAGGGCTACGTCCCCGTGGTCGCACCCATTGCCCGCGGCGAGGACGGGGCGACCTACAACTTGAATGCTGATATCGCGGCCAGCGAACTGGCTTCGGCGCTGCAAGCCCAGAAGCTTGTGTATCTCACGGACGTCGAGGGTTTGTATCGAGATCTCGGTGATCATGACAGTCTCATCTCGCGCATCACAACGCCTGAGTTGGCCGAACTCATCGAAGGTGGCTCCGCATCTGCAGGAATGCTCCCGAAGCTGCGGTCGGCGATTGATGCTGTTGACAGTGGCGTGGACCAGGTGCACATCCTTGACGGTCGTATGCAGCACGCTCTCCTCCTTGAGATCTTCACTCCTGAGGGCATCGGAACGATGATCACAAGCGAGCCAAGGCCATGAGGGCGGACACAAATGCCAGACGCAGGGAGATCCGGAGTCTTGTTGGTGCGGGTACGGTCACGAGTCAGCATGAGCTTCAGGTCCTCCTCGTCGATCGAGGGTTCGACGTCACGCAAGCCACTATTTCGAGGGACCTCGATGCGATCGGGGCCGAGCGCGTCAGGGAGAACGGCGGATTCACCTATCAGATCTCACGCGACCCAGACGCAGTGAGTGCAGCGTTCGCAGCATTGCACGAAGCCGTGGATGAATTCGTCGAGAGTGTTGCGATATCCGGAACGCTCATCGTCATGAAGGTGCCGCCGGGCGCTGCCCAGTTCGTGGCGAGCCGCATAGATGGCGCCTCGGTTGCCGGAGCGATCGGAACCATCGCGGGCGACGACACGATCCTCGTCGTTGCAGATGAGCGCATAGGGGCCGAAACAGTTTCGAAGAGAATCACTTCCGCTAAGAACACTGGAACGGAGTAACCGATGGCAAAAGACATCAAGAAGGTAGTGCTTGCCTACAGCGGCGGGCTCGACACATCCATCATCCTCAAGTGGATCAAGGAGGAGTACGGCGCAGAGGTTGTCGCGTACACCGCCGACGTCGGACAGGGCGAGGAGGTGGAAGAGGCTCGCGTCAAGGCACTCGAGACAGGGGCGATCGAGGCTATCGCCGAGGATCTCACCGAGGAGTTCGTATCCGAATACGTCTTCCCTGCGTTCCGTGCCTCGTCCCTCTATGAGGGGTACTACCTCATGGGAACGTCGCTGGCACGCCCCGTCATCTCAAAGGGACTCGTGCGTGCAGCTATTGAGACTGGTGCCGATGCCATTGCCCACGGAGCAACAGGGAAGGGCAATGACCAGGTCCGCTTCGAGTTGTCTGCATACGCGCTGAAGCCGGACATCAAGGTGATTGCACCCTGGCGTGAGTGGGACATGAAGGGCAGGGCCGATCTCGTTGCTTACGCCGAGCAGCACGGGATTCCGATTCCTGTCACGCCGGACAAGCCCTACTCCACGGATGCGAATCTGCTGCACATCTCCTATGAAGGTGGCGTGCTCGAGGATCCGTGGACAGGTTCACCCTCGAACATGTTCGCCATGACGGTTGATCCAGAGGACGCACCCGATCAGGCTGAGTATGTGACGATCGGATACGAGCAGGGAGATGCTGTGTCGATCAACGGCGTGCTGATGGGTCCCGTCGAAATACTCACGAAGGCGAACGAGCTCGGCGGCAAGCACGGTATCGGTCGTGTTGACATCGTCGAGAACCGTTTCGTTGGGATGAAGAGCCGCGGCGTCTATGAGACGCCCGGCGGGACACTGCTGTATCACGCACATCGCGCTGTCGAGTCGTTGACGTTGGACCGCGAAGTGGCCCATCTGCGCGATGAACTCTCGAACAAGTACGCGGAGATGGTCTACAACGGGTTCTGGTTCGCTCCCGAGCGCGAAGCTCTCCAGTCGTTCATGGACGATGTCCAGAAGCCTGTGACCGGTGAGGCGCGCCTGAAGCTCTACAAGGGCCAGGCGACCGTTGACGGAAGGCGGTCAGACAAAGGCCTCTATGACGAGGCTACGGTCACGTTCGAGGCAGACGATGTGTACAACCAGTCAGACGCGGAAGGCTTCATACGCCTGCAGTCGCTCCGTCTCCGAACGTTTGCGGAGAAGAGAATCGGCGAAGGTGAGTAGACGATGACCCTCTGGTCCGGTGGACGCTTCGATGACGGTCCAGCCGCGGCGCTGTGGCAGTTCACGGTCGACACGGCGGATCGAAGAATGCTTGTTGATGACATCAATGGGTCGATCGCGCACGCAACGATGCTCGGCCAGGTTCATCTGCTGACAGAGGATGAGACGGCTGCGATTCTCGACGGTCTTGCGACGATCATGGATGAGGCTGAGTCAGGAAAGTTCGTGTACGTCGACACCGATGAGGACGTGCACTCCGCCGTCGAGCGCAGACTGGGCGACATTGTTGGGGACCTCGCTGGCAAGCTTCACACGGGGCGGTCCCGTAATGACCAGGTCGCCCTCGATCTCTTGCTGTATCTCAAACGATCGGCCGACGACAGGGTTACTCAGCTTCGGGCATTCATTTCGGTACTCGTAGACCTTGCTGAAGCGGTTGGTGACACGATCGTTCCCAGCTACACCCATCTTCAGCAGGCACAGGCCGTTCCTCTTGCTCACCATCTGCTGGCGTACGCGTGGATGCTGAAGAGGGATGCTGAGCGGTTCTCCGATGCGGTCATGCGGATAGATGTCTCCCCTCTTGGCGCAGGTGCTTCAGGTGGATCATCGTTGCCGTTGGACCCAGCGATTTCGGCTGAGCTACTCGGCATGGGTGCCGTGTTCGCCAACTCGATGGACGCAGTTGGCTCGCGGGATGCCGCTGCCGAGTATGTCTGGTGTGCGACCCAGTCGATGCTCCATCTGTCGCGACTGTCCGAAGACTTGCTGTTGTGGTCAACCAGTGAATTCGGCTGGGTGACGTTCTCTGACGCGTACACGACGGGTTCATCGGCCATGCCCCAGAAGAAGAACGCGGACATCGCTGAGCTCGTCAGGGGTAAGGCGGCGTCGACAGTCGGCGATCTGGCAGCCATCGCTGCGCTACAGAAGGGCCTGCCGATGACCTACAACCGTGATCTGCAGGAGGACAAACGCATCGTCTTCCACGCTGATGACACACTTGCTGGTGCCCTCGAAGCCCTTGGCGGCATGGTTGCCACGGCGACGTTCCACACGCCTGAGCCGTCGGACTGGGTCACAGCGCTCGACCTTGCCGAAGCTCTCGTGCAGCGTGGAGTCCCCTTCAGACAGGCACACCACGTTGTTGGCGGTCTTGTGTCGGCCCTGGTTGCTCGGGGCGAATCGTTCGGGGATCTGACGGAGGATCAGCTGATCGAGTTCGATGAGCGCTTTGAAGCGGACGATCTATCAGCAGTTGACGTCAGCAGGTCCACCGACGCACGCATCACCCACGGCGGTGGCTCGATGGCATCGGTGGAAACCCAACTCGATGCTCTGCGGTCGTATCTCACGAACTGATATTCAATAGAGACTGCGCTGGGCCACACGCCGAAATTCGTCAGTCTTCTGCTTGTGCCTTAGCCACGTCGGACGTGTTCCATCCGGGACTGCCATGTAGTCTCCTTGAGACGAGGAGAGTCATCATGTCGGACGAGACTGAGGCTTACGGTCCAGCCCACTTCGGGATGTTCTTGGTTGGTACTGCAGTTATAGCGCTCGTCCTGAAAGCGTTTCCAGCGCTCAACAGTGTCCCCGAAGAGCCGGACGCAACATGGGTATCACCGAGTGTCCTCGGGGTCTACATTGTTGTTGCTGGTGTAGGCGCACTCGGGGTGGGTATCTGGTGCCGTGTCAAGATGCGCAACGATCCTGACCGATGGGAGAACACTGGTGAGGCAACCGCCGCGATTGTTGGGGGGCTTGTCCTTACCGGGATCGGTGTCGCGTTGAACCTCTAGTGGTCAGAGCACCGGAACGAACCATCGCTCGCTGAGCTCACAGTCGCGAGCACGACCTACCGATAGCGGCTCCAATTTCCAGGTGGTGTGTGCGCTAGGCAGCTTCCTGCGCGCGCTCAAGCGTGACGCAGTCGACACAGTCAGGGTCAGCGCAGTTGGCTACGACCTCGACAGTCAAGCCACCGGCGCCGAACCATGCCTCCAGTTGGCTGTTCGCCATGGCCATCAGCCCTTCTGGTGGAATTGCTGTTGGAGTGGCTCTGGGGGTTGTGTGTGCAAGTGTGATGTTGTTCATGCTCCGTAACGTATCGAGCGGGTGTGACACGAACCGCTGATCCGGTACATGACGTCGCCCAAGATGCCTGACTCGTTGCGCCTGATAGCCTGTTTGTCATGGAACTCAAGCGATATGCAGATGCATCACCATTCATCTTTGGCGATTTCGAGCTCAGGGAACTTACCCCCGACGCCTATTCGGGTTCATCCTTCGCAGAGATCGTGGTGCCAATCGGCACTGACCGGACTCCCCGGGTATCAGAGAAGGACCACCGCATGTATGTGGGTCTGGTGGGAGACATCGAGTTCAAGATTGACGGAGAGACACTCCGTCTCGGTCCCGGAGACGTGCTTCACATCGACAAGGGCGAGGAATACGGATTCCACAACGGTGGATATCAAGAGGGCAAGTTGCTCCTCATCCGTGTGCCTGGTCCGGCGCTTCCAGGTGGCGCTCAGCCGTAGAGAAGCGTTGGACGTCTAGCCGGCGTGCGGAAGTACGTAGCGCCAGATCAGTACGAAGTGAACGGTCGTTGCTGTGACCACCATGACGTGGAACACCTCGTGGTACGAGAACACCCGCGGCCACAGTCGCGGCCTGTTGGTTATCAGCAGCACCATGCCGACGGAGTAGATCGCACCACCGACGACTGCAAGCGCGGCGCCAGCCCATCCCAGTTCCTGCACGAATCTCCACGCAATGGTCGTGCCGAGCCAACCCATGGTCATTGCAAGGACCATGGAGAACGTCTGTTTCTCGCGGGGGAAGAATCCGTGCTGGATGACGCCTGTCGCGACGATTCCCCAGGCAACAGCGAGGACTGCCCATCGCAGCCAACCGTCGAGGGTGGCGATGGCGATCGGCGTATACGTTCCTGCGACCATGACAAGGATCATCGAGTGATCGAGGCGCTGCATTCGTCCCTTCCAGGTCTCTTGCCACGGTATTGCGTGGTAGAGCGAACTGGTTGTGTAGAGCGCCACCATTGCGAGACCGAAGACGATCGCGCCGATGCGGATCCCCCAATTTGGTGAGATCACAGCGAGGAAGACGGTGCCGACGATCGCAGCGATTGCAGCACCACCATGCAGGAACCCTCTGACGGGGTTCTGCATCTTGCCGAGTGTCCAGCGGGGTAGTTCCATGACGATCAGAATATCGGCACGGTGCGGTATCGGGTTGATGTGGTGCTCCGGAGACGCGGGCCCTTGGTGTGAGACGTATCTAGGCTCTCATGTCAGACACATCGACCCGGCGTACATCGACGAGGAGCGTGGATGCACCTTCCGAAGAGCCTGAAGAAGCCTGCCTATCAGTTGTATGAGAAGCGGCTGCTTCAGACGCTTGACCGCGATGGTCTGCCGCAACACATCGGCGTGATCCACGATGGGCATCGTCGGTATGCGCGTGCTGAGGGACTTCCCGACTACGCAGCTTCGTACCGCGTTGGCATGGACAAGTTCGTTGAGTTCCTTGGATGGACTGCCGAACTTGAGATCCCCGCGGTCACGTGTTGGCTGCTTTCGACGGAGAACCTTGAGCGACCCGACGAGGAGTTACGGCCGTACTACGAAGTCCTCATCGAGCTCTTCGATCGCGTTCCGGAGACACCTGCGGGACAGAATGTGACCGTTCGGTTCATTGGCAGTATCGATCTCCTCCCCGCGGACCTTGTCGAAGCGACGAAGCGGCTGCAGGAGAAGTGCTCTACTGGGAGCCGTCGCGTCACGATCGCTCTCGCGTACGGTGGCCGGCAGGAGATTGTTGATGCCGTGTCAGAGCTTGTGGCGAAGCTTGCCGCTGACGGAATGGAGGCGGCTGCGATTGCGGAGCACATCGACCGTGATGCCATCTCCGCACGTATGTATGCCTCTGATCTCCCGGATCCGGACCTCGTGTTGAGGACCTCGGGTGAGGCTCGGCTGTCAGGATTCCTGCTGTGGCAGGCCGCATACGCCGAATACTCGTTCGTCGACGTCTACTGGCCAGCATTCCGCCATATCGACTTCCTCCGCGCCATGCGCGACTTCACCAAACGCGAACGCCGCTACGGAAGATGATTCCCACGAAGCTGCGAAGCAGCTTCCAAGGAATCCGAAGGATTCCCGTCATCGGGAGCGCAGGTCGAGGGGGATGTGTTCCTGATCGTTGAATGTGCGCAGGCTCGGAACGTGGGCACCCGCGAGGGGGAGCAGCTTCACCCGAGCGAACGAGGCGTGGAACAGTACGAACTTTTCCCACTCCCAGGGTGAGGGAGGAGTGCCCATCAGATGAGTGAGACACACAGAGTTCGTACCACCGTGGGCGACGATGACGATTCTGCCCGGATCCTGCTCGACGTCCCACAGGCGCGGATCCTCTGCGTTGCGAGTCATACCCCTCGCCGCAAGAAGCTTGTCAAGAGCACTTGTCACTCGATCGTGAAAGTCGCGGAATGACTCACCGCCGGGAAGACCGTCCCACCACTCATTGGGCGTGCGGTGGCGGGTGGTCTTGAAGATATCGATCACGGCTTCCTCGGTGACGCCCTCCCAATCGGGCATCTGAATCTCAAGAAGATCATCGATCGTATCCATAGCGAGCCCAGCTTCTCGTGCAACAGGCGTTGCCGTCTGCTGGGATCGCGTCGCGGGCGACACGATGAGTTCTGCGGCGGTTGCTTTGGGATCAGATGCGATGCGCGCGGCGGCGAGTTCCGCCTGCTCGCGCCCAAGGTCTGTGAGATGAGGATCGAGCTGTGAAAGGCCGTCCACTGCCCACTGCGGCTGTCCGTGTCGTACAAAAAGTATGTCCATCGGATGCAGGCTAGGACCAGTGTGCGAGCAGAGACGCCCGGGATGAACCAAAGGCCGCCATATTGGCGGCCTCGGTCCGGGCTTAGACGGGAGGTTAGGAAGGCATCCTGTCTGACTACCGTATCGACCAGGTACCCGATTCCCTTGAGAGGTTTCTTTGGAAAATGTTCCGACCCCCAAAAAGGCGCTTGTTGCTCATCTCATGGAGTTTGCAGTTCGAACGGATGGACCGTTCACGCTGGCGTCGGGTGAGACGTCCAGTTGGTACATCGATGCACGCCAGACCACTTTCTCCGGTGCGGGCGCCCGCCTTGTCGGGGAGGCGGTACTTGCCGAAGTACCCGAGGGCATCGACGCCGTCGGTGGCATGACGATGGGTGCTGATCCCATCGCTGTCGCAACGGCCCTTGTCGCTGCTGACCGTGGCCGCGATCTCATGTCATTCTCAATCCGTAAGCAGGCCAAGGATCATGGGACAGGCGGCAGACTCGTCGGGCCAATCGGGCCAGGGTCCGAGGTGGTTGCGCTTGAAGACACGACCACAACAGGATCCGCCCTCGTCGCAGCGATAGAGGCACTCCGAGACGCAGATATTGCTGTGGGGAAGGCGATTTCACTGGTCGATCGCTCAGACGGTGCCACGGCCAAACGGGTGGAATCGCTCGGCATCCCCTATGTTGCCCTTGTCACACCCACAGACCTCGGACTTGCGAAGTAGCAGATGCGCACGTATCGATCACCGCTGAAACTGTTCGTATTTGGCATCGTTGGCATCGTGCTGATTCTTGCCGCTGCGGACGTCATGTTCGGCCATTGGCTTTCCACACCCCCGGACACCAACGACGGCGTCCTGACAACACGTGGCCACGCGCAGCTACGAGGCGACCTCATCTGGGGTGGAGTGATGCTCGCCTCGGGAGTTCTGATCTTCGGTGGATCGGTTACGGAACTGGTTCGTCGTCGCCCGATCGTGGTCGTCAATGGATCGGGTCTCGTAATTGATACGGGCGGAGAGGGCGATGTGATCCCGTGGGAGAGCGTCGAGTCTGTAGCAAGCGGCGTCGAGCACGATTCCTATGACGGGAGTCCGAGAGAGCAACTGCTGGTGGAGGTCACGCCGGGTACCGAGCTTTCGGCGAGGCTGTCTGGCCTCCAGCGCGACGGTGACGTCGTGTCGATCGATGCTCATGATTGGGCGACGGCAGTGACTGAGGTCGCCCTCGCGGCCCAAGGTGCTCACGACCACTATCGACGCGTGGAGTCGATTCAGAACTATGAGCCGCCTTCGATTGAGTGGGAGACGACGATCGATCAGCCCGACGTGGACGCAGCGCCAGCAGAGGAACCACAGGCGGATGAAACCGAGGAGGACGAATGATCATCGGTTCACACGTGAGTCCGAAGGATCCCCTCGGAGAAGCCGAGGCCCGTGATGCCGAAGCTGTCCAGATCTTCATGTCGAACCCACAACAGTGGAAGGCACCAATCCCGCGCACGGATACCGAGGACCTTCAAGCATCCCCGGTCGAGTTCTACGTTCACGCCCCATATCTGCTGAACCTGGCATCTCCCAACAACCGCGTCCGGATACCGTCGCGCAAGGCACTTGCGCATGCCGTTGAGGCGGCAAACACGATCGGTGCGAGCGGTGTTGTCGTTCACGGCGGAAGCGTTGGGCCGGACGAAGACGAGGCTGTTGGCTTCGAACGGTGGCGCAAGGCACTCGACTCGTTCGATGTGACCGTGCCGGTACTTGTGGAGAACACAGCAGGCAAGGGGAACTCGATCATGCACGACCTTGCGAACTACGGCCCGCTGTGGAACGAGATCGGGGAGTACAACGTGGGTGTGTGTCTCGACACGTGCCATGCGTGGGCATCCGGCGCAGATCTCGAAACGGCGGTCGATGTGATCTCGAAGTCGGCTGGTGGAGTTGCTCTCGTGCACGCCAACGACTCGAAGGACGAGGCAGGGTCCCACAGGGACCGCCACGCGAATTTCGGCGAGGGATTCATCCCAGAGGAGTTGTTGATCGGCGTCATCAAGGCTGCGGATACCGATGTGATCGTTGAGACTCCCGGGCTTGTCGATGGGCAGAAGGCAGACATTGCTTGGCTCAGGGAACGCCTGTGAGCTCTCAGTCACCGATCGACCTCGGATCGGCCATAGAGCACGAACCCGAGGCGCTCACCTTCCAATATCACAAGTCGGTAATGCACGGTCAAGACCGGGGCACGACGCTGGCGTTCCCCGTGGCGGGCGGCAGCTCGGTCACGTACGCAGGTGACCGGTACGAGCTCAAGGAGTTCCACTTCCACACGCCATCAGAGCACGTCATCCACGGCGAATACGCCGCAGCAGAGGTCCACTTTGTCAACGAAGACGCTGAAGGGAATACCGCAGTGGTCGCTGTGTTTGTCGAGGAGTCTGACGGGGCGAGCGGGTCGCGGGGACTTGACCAAGCGATTGCGATGAAGGCGCTTCTGCCGCAGTCAACGACCCACTGTGCGTATGAAGGGTCGCTCACTACCCCTCCGTACACAGAGGGTGTGCAATGGATTGTGCTTTCGGACCGCGTGGCGCTCAATCCCGACTGGTTGGGTGCGTTCCATGATCGGTACGGACCGAACAACAGGGCTGTGCAACCACTCGGTGGCAGGACGATCACGCACGGTTGAGGCCGAACTAGTCACGTCGGTGCCCTCAACAATCCTCCTATCCAGGCCGATCGGTCGTTGATAGGGTCGCTTCCATGACTCGGACTTTGAGGAAGGCAATCGGTGCGTCCGCGGGCGCCATCATGTTGGTGGGCTCTCTTGGGATGTCACCTGCGATGGCGGATGCGCCATGTGACACCGTCGTGAGCGCAGTTGTCGACGGCGCAGAGACGTCCGGTGATCTGGAATTGTCTTCCGAGTGGTCTCCGCAGGGATGGACATTTTCGGCGACAGTGCCGTCTGACTACACCCTCTCTTGGCTTGACGGGACCCTCCCCGTTTCGAGCGTCTCCGGCTTCGTGCTGGGGGGTGGCGAGCTGACGCGGTCATCATCCATCACGGGTGATTTTGTCGAGATCTCCGCATGTCTCGTCGAACGTCATCAACGTGGGGAACCAGTTCTGGTCTAGACGATGCCATCCTCTCGGATCTCCCAGGTCGTGTCGGTCACCTTCTGCGCCAACGCATCGTCGTGTGTGATGAGCAGCAACGCCCCCTCGTAACCGAGCAGTGCCTGCTCAAGACGTTCGATCGACGGAAGGTCGAGATGGTTCGTCGGCTCATCGAGGACCAAGAGCCACTTGGGTGTTCCCAGTCCGAGCGCAAGCGCAACCTTCCTCGCCTCACCAGGTGAGGGTTGGTCTGATTGGAGTAGCGCACCGGGGTCGGCACCGAGGAGTGCAACGAGGGACATGACGCGTCCCTTGTCGTCGTCCGGTAATGCACGCACCAGTTCGAGAAACGTGCGCGCGTCCATCGCTGTCGTTTCCTGGTCGAGATACAGCACCTTGTCGTTTGGGATTACCGCGGCGTCTACGAGGTGTCGAAGAAGGGAGGTCTTCCCCGCACCGTTGGCGCCCGAGATTCTTATGCGGTCGGTTCGCCGCACAGCAACGTTGGCGTCGAACAGGACGCGACCGCCAACGATGACCGAATCGTCGTATCGGAGTAGGAACTCCTTGTTGGCGGGTGCAAAGTCGAACGAGACTGCCCCGCCGCGGTTCTTCTGAATGCTCGTCGCATCGACCCGCTCGGTGATGGCCTCAAGCTTCGACCTGGTCGCTTCGCGTTCCCTCGAACCCGCCCTCTGACCCATTGCGTGTCGCCCAGTAGCGATCGCTCCTCGAGCATCGAGGTCGTGCTTCCCCGCGTTCTGTTTGATCCGTAGCCGCTCTGCGTCCTTCTGTTCTGCCTTGCGTCGCTGATCGCCGAGGCGTTTGGAGGCCTTGGCCTGCTCCCGCTTGAGCCTGGAGTACTCCTCGATGACCTCATGGCGAGCTGCTTCCCACGCAGTGTGTGCAAAGTCGTATGAGCCTCCCCAGAGGGTCGCTCTTCCGTCAGCGATCCTGAGCGTCCTCATGGTCAGTTGAGCCAGAAGCTGGCGGTCATGGGACACAACAACACCGCAACCCTTGTACGCCATGAGTGCCGTGACGAGCAGGTCTCTCGCCTCGGAATCAAGATGATTCGTTGGCTCGTCAAGGAGGAGGACGTCTGGTGCTCCCACGAGTGCGGCTCCGATCTGCCAGCGCTTGCGTTCACCCGGCGAGAGCGTGACCCATCGTCTGAGGTGCTCAGGGTCGAGTTTCAGCGAAGCGCGCATACGAACGGTATCGCGGTCCCAGTCCCACGCGAACGACTCGATATCTGAGGTCAGGTTGTCGACGCGCTGTTCGCAAAGCACCGGCGGTAGCCCGGGTGGTTCCACAGACACCGAGCCGATATCTGGAGGATGATCACCAGTGATGAGGTGGAGAAGAGTGGACTTTCCCACTCCATTGGCTCCGACGAGGCCTGTCCAGCCAGGCCCGAGGTCGAATGACGCGTCCTCGATGATCGGGACAGCAGAAGAGTATGAGAAAGAGACGTGATTGAAATGGACAGCAGACATGGCAACTCCCTTGGTGGGACGGGCGTAGGTGGCCCGGAGGTGGTGGATTCCTCAGGTGTTGTCTGTCATGTCTTCCTTCTCAGCGATTTGGCAAGTGTACAGGTGTCGGAGCTAGGACACGAGAAAGGAGCGGGTTGTATGGCCCGCCCCTTTCTGCTTGGTTGTTCCGACCCTGCTACTCGGCGATGAGCCAGTTGGCCAGGTCCTCGACCGTGTTGTCCTGACCAGCGACGAATGCCTCGACGTTGTCGTGCGCAACACTGTCGTGGTACTGCACCGAAGGTGACTTCATGAAGTACGAGGACGGTGCGAGCAGCGGTCCTGCAAGACCGCGATCCATTGCGATCTTTGCGCAGCGGACTGCGTCGATGATGACACCGGCGCTGTTCGGGCTGTCCCACACCTCGAGCTTGAGCTCGGCGTTGAGCGGAACATCACCGAAGGACGTGCCCTCAAGACGGATGTACGCCCACTTGCGGTCCGTGAGCCACGGAACGTGGTCCGACGGCCCGATGTGCACAGACTCCGAGTTGATCTTGCGTTCTATCTGGCTTGTCACGGACTGCGTCTTCGAGATCTTCTTCGAGATGAGCCGCTCACGCTCCAACATGTTCATGAAGTCCATGTTGCCGCCGAAGTTCAGCTGGTACGTGTTGTCGATCTTGACACCACGGTCCTCGAAGAGGCGAGCGAGCTGACGGTGGACGATCGTTGCGCCGACCTGTGACTTGATGTCGTCGCCGATGATCGGGAGTCCTGCATCAACAAACTTCCGTGCCCACTCCTGGTCCGATGCGATGAACACAGGGATGGCGTTGACGAACCCGACGCCTGCGTCGAGCGCAGCCCGTGCGTAGAACTCCGTTGCCTCCTGTGAGCCGACAGGCAGGTATGACACGAGCACGTCTGCACCAGAGTCCTTGAGGGCCTGAGCGACGTCGACCGGCTCCTCATTTGACTCTTCGATCATGCCGACGTAGTACTGGCCGAGACCGTCAAACGTCGGGCCGCGCAGGACATCGAAACCTAGATCGCCAACCTCGGCAAACTGGATCGTGTTGTTCTCGCCAGCCCACATCGCCTTTGCGACGTCCTGGCCCACCTTGGATGCATCGACGTCGAAAGCAGCGACGAACTCGACATCACCGATGTGGTAGTCGCCGAGTTGGACATGCATGAGGCCTGGGATGTTGAGATCCGCATCGGCATCCTGGTAGTACTCAACGCCCTGGATGAGGGAGTTGGCGCAGTTTCCGAGCCCTGCGATGGCTACTTTCACCTTGGACATGAGTCCTCCTGATTCCTTGATCTGGTCTGTTACGTTGCCGAAGCGACACTGCGTTCGGCGGCGACGAGTCCGTCGAGCCACGCGATGTCTGCTTCTGTGGACTGCATTGCATGCTCCATGAGGGCAATGCGATAGCGGTCCTCGTTCTTGGTTGCCGAGCGAGCCTCGATGAGGATCTCTCGAGAGGTCTTGAGTTGGGTGGACAGCTGTCTGCGTCGGCGATCCATCACCTGGATGCGTCGGTCAGAGGGGAGGTGTCCGAGGAAGGCGAGGCGCACTTGGAAGCCCCTGTCGGTCTCTGTTGCCTCCGGGTCAGCTTGGAGGAGAGACCCGAAGACCTCGCGGCCTTGGGCGGTGATTTCGTATGCCTTGCGGCGCCCAGTTGCCTTTGATGCCTCGATCGCACCGCTCTTCTCCAGCCGTCGAAGTGCGGGATACAGTGAGCCGAAAGACACCTTCCAGAAGCCGAGTTCGCCGAGTGCGCGTCGCAGCTCGTACCCGTGTCGGGGACGTTCCATGAGCAAACCAAGAATGGCGAAGTCGAGCATGATGGCGACAGTGTATATCGTTTCGATACATACGTCTATATCGAATCGATATACAAATGGCGGCTCTTGTGCTGGCAGACGCCGACGAGGCAGAGCTACTCGTCGGAACAGCCGATGGGATGACGCTGTAGGCCGCTGTCTATGATGACTCGCTGAACCGGCGGCTGTCATCGAGCCGGCACGCGATGGTCCGACGACAGCTGCAAGAGGGAGTACGGAACTCGAGTGACAAGGACGACTACTCCACGCGAGCCGAGCACGCTCGAGAACGTATTGTTCGGCACCACGATCAATCGCGTCCCATCACTGATCCCTGGCGTCGCGCTTGTCGCCGTGGTGGTGGTCGCCGCGGTCCTCATCGCCGATGCGATCAACTCGTTGCTTGGTCTCAAGGGCCTCGTGAGTTTCATCCTGGTCGCGATAGTCCTCGGCATGTTGGTTCGCAACACCATCGGGCTGAGTTCCGTATTCGCCCCTGGCGTGACCTTCTGCCTCAAGAAGCTCCTGAGACTCGGCATCATCCTGCTGGGAATCCGGCTCAGCATCATCGAAGTGCTGGAGATCGGCGTCTTCGGCATCCCGATCGTGGTCGGCGCCGTGTTGACCGGTCTCGTAGTGGCCACCATCGCAACCCGCCGGCTCGGACTCCCTGAGCGTCTCGGGACCCTCATCGCCATCGGAACCGCGATCTGTGGAGCCACTGCCATCGTGGCAGCGGCGCCCGGTATCCGGGCCAAAGAGGAAGAGGTCACCTACGCGATCGCCAACATCACAGTGTTCGGGATCGTAGCGATGCTGCTCTACCCCTTCCTCGGGAACCTCATCTTCGGTGGGGATGTGATCAAGGTTGGGTTGTTCCTTGGAACGTCCATCCATGAGACCGCCCAAGTCGCAGGCGCCGGACTCATCTACGACCAGTCGTTCAACATCACCGCTTCGCCGAACGCCGCAGACATCGCCATCGTCAGCAAGCTGGTGCGCAACGTGCTGATGGTGATCGTCATCCCCGCCGTCACTTATGTCTACGTTCGCCGCCAGCGTGATCAGGGGGAGGAAGTAGGAGAGCGCACTCGCACTATCGACATGATGCCGATGTTCATCCTCGGCTTCCTCGCCATGGCCGGGTTCCGATCCATCGGCGACGCCGGTGTCGAGTCGAGTGGTGCTGCGTTCGGCATCTGGGGAGCGGAGACATGGGACGACATCGTGCATGCGATCCGCACCGTCGCCGAGTACGGTCTCGCGATGGCCATGGCCGCCGTCGGGCTGGGGACTTCGTTCAACCAACTCAAGGGCCTCGGCTCCAAGCCTTTCCTCGTTGGTATCGCTGCGGCGGTCTCCGTCGGTGCCGTGAGCATTGTGCTCGTCTTCCTGTTCGCACCGCTCATCTCGGTCTAGGACGACAACGCCTGGCGGCACGACCGACGCCGTCATCTCCTCCGCGGCTCCGCCCTGATCTTGCGGCAGCGATCGGAACGCCGTTAGGCGTTCCCGCACTCACTCTCGCCGGTTCGGCTCTGTGCGGTCACACCATTCTCAAGGACATCTTGGACCTTCCACCTGATGCGCTCAACGTTGGGAATCGGGTACTTGCCTGGCGTTCTTCCAGCGCTGTAGGTCGGTGGTACGAAACCGACCGTCGCGACGTCGTCGACATCGACCTTGGCTGCCAACTTGACGAGATCGGGGAGGAACGACAGAGGTATGTCCGTCGACACCGATTCCTGGAACACCTCGAGCAGCGAGGGGAACGAGGTCGCGAGCTTGAATTGATTGGTTTGGCTCGCAACGGCGCGGATCATGCATCGCTGCCTCCGCATACGGTGATAGTCAGACGATCCAATCCGCCACCGCACGTACGCAAGCGACTCCAGTCCGTCGAGATGGCTCATGCCTGGTTCGATGTTGACCGAGGCCTTGGGAACACCCTCTTCGGGCGAAGACACGGTCACGTGGTACGGCTCCCTCACCAATACGTCGACACCGCCAAGAGCATCGATCGTCTTGACGAACCCGTCCATCTTGACCATGACGTAGTTGTCGATCGGTAGTCCGAGGAGGTGTGAAACGATATCGGTCAATGCGGCAAGTCCCGGATCGGGTGTGTTCGGATACGTACCTGTCCATGTCTGTGTGTATTGGTGAACCTTGTTGAGCATCGTGGGGAAACACTCGCATGTCTCGAACTCGGGCTCCTCGGGGATGCCGTCACCGTCTGTGTCGACCCAGATGTCTGGGTATCCGTCCTCGTCCAAGTCAGTGAGGTCTTTCTCGATCACGTTCTCTTCCAGCTCAACGAACGCTGTCCTGAGATGTGCCGGCAGCGGCATGAGCTTGAGGTTGCGGGGGAGGCCGAACATTGCGACGCTTCCGGTGTTGGTGTCGACGGTCGCGACGATCATCGTGTCCGTGCGAAAGCCCTCTCTCCCCGGACCGGCATCGGCGCCAACGAGCAATATCGTGAACCGGTCGAGATCAACCCGCTCGGTGAGTGGAGTGAACGGGGCAATCGGTGTGGAAGGCGAATAGATGTCGCCTAGCGCTGCAATCGCCTCCGGATCACCGATTCCGGGTCGGAAGATGTAGTTCGCCATCGAGCGGGGGTCCAGGACGCGACGATCCTCGAAGATCACGGGATCGGGGAGCGCTCCGAACGCAACCTCCGGAGGGGAGTCGAGCAACCGGAGTTCTCCTTCAGGTGCAGCCACGAAGACGGTCTCTAGGGCGCTGATGGTCTTGACGCCATATGACCAACCAAGAAGGTGGGGCACCGCGATCGCGAGGAGAATCAGGCCCAGCGGTATCGCCGTCCAGGACCTATCACCAGCGGTGTCGGCCACCATGTAGGCATCGACGGCTGCGATGAGTCGCCATGCGAGCACAAGGACGTTGATCGCGAGAAATCCTGACAACGAGGACGGTTGGACGAGGAGCGACGCCATCTCCACAGCACCTGCGGAGGTGTAGTGGTAGACACCGTACGCAAGAGGAATTGCAGGGAGGAAGAAGGCAGTGGCACGGACGGGCTTTCTCGCGTAAAGCTGACCCGCCCCTGGAACGAGAGCGGAGAGAACAGCCGCTACAAGTGGATGACTCCGCATCACATACGTAGTCAACCACGCCCCAGCATTTGTGCATCAGCTGAGACCGACGACGTCGCCGTCCTCATCGATATCGATGGTGTGCGCCGCCGGATTGAGTCCGAGTCCTGGCATCCGGTTGATAGATCCGGTGAGTGGAAGGACGAAGCCAGCGCCCGCAACAAGTTGCACCTCGCGGATGGGAAGCGTCCACCCGGTTGGTGCACCGAGGAGGGACGGGTCATGGCTGAACGAGTACTGCGTCTTCGCCATACAGATGGGGAGATCACCGTACCCGAGCGACTCGTAGCTCGCGAGCTGACGTTTCGCTTTGAAGTCGTACTCGACGCCATCTGCCCCGTAGACCTTCGTCGCAATCGTCTCGATTTTGTCCGTCAGGCTCATGTCCGGCGTGTAGAGCGGGGCAAAGTTGGAGCCTTGCTCGGCTGCGTCGCTCACTGCTTCGGCGAGGTCGACCATCGCTTCGGACCCGCCGCCGTATGGGTCAGCAATCGCCCATGCGGCGCCCTCCTCCTCTGCGATGCGGCCGATCGCTGCAAGCTCGGACGGATGGTCGGTTGGGAACCTGTTGACGGCAACAACGGGGACCACACCGTGTTGCCTGACGTTTGCGATGTGTCTCCGAAGGTTGTCAGCGCCTGCCATCACGTCATCGGGATTCTCTGCGATCATCTCGTCAGGGAGCGGCTGGCCAGCGCGCACCTGGAACTTGCCGGAGTTGAGTTTGAGTGCTCTGACGGTTGCCACCACCACTGCGACGTCTGGTGACATGCCTGAGGCCTGGCATTTGAGGTTGAAGAACTTCTCTGCGCCAACGTCCGATCCGAATCCGGCCTCGGTGATGAGATAGTCGCCGCTGCGGATACCTACCTGGTCGGCGACGATCGACGAGTTTCCGTGGGCGATATTGGCGAATGGTCCTGTATGAATGAGGGCGGGTGTGCCAGCGAGCGTCTGCATGAGGTTCGGGTTCAATGCATCCTTCATGAGGACCGCCATCGCGCCTGCTCCACCGATCTGTTCCGCCGTCACTGGCTGCTTGTGTCTGTCGTATCCAATCACGATCCTGCCGAGGCGCTCTCGCAGGTCCTGAAGGCTGGTCGCCAGCCCGAGGACCGCCATGAGTTCGGATGCCGCTGTGATGTCGAATCCGCCTTCACGGGGGATTCCGTCGAGGGTCGTACCGAGGCCGACGACGACGTTGCGCAGGGAACGGTCGTTGACGTCCAGGACTCGCCGCCAAGTCACCCGCTTGACGTTGATCGAGAGTTGGTTGCCCTGGTAGATGTGGTTGTCGATCAGGGCGGCGAGCATGTTGTTCGCTGCGGTGACCGCGTGGAAGTCGCCGGTGAGGTGCAGGTTGAGGTCCTCCATCGGGACTACCTGCGAGTAGCCACCCCCCGCTGCACCACCCTTGATGCCGAAGGTCGGTCCCAGCGATGGCTGTCGCAGGGTGAGGACAGCTTGCTTGTTGAGGAGTTTGAATCCCTGGGCCAGACCCACAGATACGGTGGTCTTGCCCTCTCCGAACGGCGTTGGGTTCACCGCTGTGACGAGCACGTACTTGGCAGTCGGCTCTCCCATGTCATCGATGGCTGTGAGTTTGATCTTCGCGAGACCTTCTCCGCGCTGCTCAACGTGTTCAGAAGGAATTCCCATCTCGGAAGCGACGTCGGCGATTGGGCGGAGTTCTACTTCTCTTGCGATTTCGAGGTCTGTTTTCATCGGCGCCACGGTACATGTTCCGCAGGACTCATGCCCACAGAATGCGCAAGAATGCGTACATGCACATTTCGCACACGACGGGCTCGGTACTTGCTGGCGGAGCGAGCAATCGCATGGGTCGTGACAAGGCCTCGCTCGTTCTTGACGGTCAGTCGTTTCTCGAACGTCTTCATGGGATGCTCCTCGGAGTCTTCGCAGAAGTCGCCGTACACGGTGGCGCGGTGGTGCCGACGGACGGTGTTCTGATCCCGGATGAGATGCCGGGCGAGGGTCCTGTTGGGGGCCTGCTGACGGCCATGCGTGTTGCTAGCCGGCGAGCCGTGTTCGTTGCATCGGTAGACACGCCCATGCTCACACCGGACGTTGTTCGGATGATTGTCGAGCCTCCGGTCCCAAGTGATGGCGTGCGTGTCGCGTCTGCCGGCGGCCGGATCCATCCCCTCGTCGCCGTGTATGGCCCGGACATCCTGTCGGTCGTCGAAAGGCGATTCGACCAGGGTGAGCGCTCGATGATGGGTGTGATCGACGATGCACCACGCGTGGTCGAAGTTGAGATTGATCCGGATGCGGTGTTCAATGTGAATACAGAAGCTGATTACCAACAGCTGATCGAGAGGTACGGCCTGTGAAAGTCCGGTTGGCGAGCGACGAAATCCGAATCCGGCTCGCGCAGAACGAGGTCGCGGTACTCATCGGTGGCGGCGTCGTTGACTGCGTTGTGATGCCTGGCACATACGCGGTGCGTCTCACCACATCTGCACACGAGCAATCCGAAGTCTCCTTCGTCACGAACGGCATCGACGTGACCATCCCGCCTTCGGTCCTGCCGGACGATCCCGCGCACCTCAAACCACATACATGGGGCGGGGACACGGGCCACCCCGAGGTGACCGTGGAGCTTGACAAACAGCGTCGCCCGCGGAAGTAGACGGCCGAGGTTGGTCGGTTACCGCACTCGTTCGTCACCGCAGTAGACGTTGAAGCCGTCCGGTGCGAGAAACCCGATGACGGTCATGCCCAGTTCCTCTCCGAGTTCAACGGCGAGCGAAGACGCGCCAGAGATACCCGCAATCAGGGGTATCCCAGAAACGGCCGCCTTCTGAACCATTTCGAAACTCAGGCGTCCAGAGACAATGAGCGTCAGGTCGGACAAGGGCCAATGGTCAGCGGCGAGCCCTCCAACGAGCTTGTCGACCGCGTTGTGCCGGCCGACGTCCTCAGCAAAGGCAACGAGCGTCCCGTCGGATGTGAACGCAGCTGCTGCGTGGATGCTCCCCGTCCGGTCGAACCCTGTCTGTCGTGTTCGCATCAATGCTGGGAGTGATGTGAGCGTGTCTGCGCCTACGAACGGTCCCTCGGGGATGGATCGGGCCGTGATCCGCACCGCATCGATGGATGCCTTGCCACACACCCCACACGATGAGGACGTGTACAGGTTGCGTCTGAACTGTTCGGGGTCGACTTCGACACCGTCGGTCAAGGAGATGTCGTAGCGGTCCCCCTCAGACGACCCCTCAACGGCGCGGATCGCGTCGACTTCCCCCGGGTTGAGCACGATCCCTTCTGTGAGAGAGAATCCGAGTCCGAGGCTCTCATCGTCTCCGGGTGTGCGCATCAACACCGCGATCGGTACGCCTCCGAGTCGGAACTCGACGGGGGATTCATCCGCGAGTTCGTCGATCACTGGCTCGGCCCCGGACGCCGAATACCGGATGATCGGCTGTGTACTCATTCCTCTTCCTGGAGGTAGGCGTATCCGAACCGACCCTTGATACAGAGATGCCCGTTGGCTACATCATGATCGAGCGGGGATGTGACCTTGACCACCCGATTGTCCTGGACGTGAAGGTCGAGGCTGCATCCAACACCGCAGAACGAGCAGATGGTGGTCGTGATCGTCTGGCGGTCCTCGTCCCACGTGCCTGCTTCCCGCATGTCGTATTCGGATTTGAACATGAGGGCGCCGGTCGGGCAGACACCGATGCAGTTGCCGCAATAGACACACGCCGAATCGGGGAGCGTGATGTCGTACTCGGTCGATATCTCAGATGACATGCCCCTTCCAACGATGTCGATCGCGAACGTGTTCTGGGCCTCGGTCCCGCACGCGGCAACACAGCGGTAGCACAGCACACACTTGTCATAGTCCCTGATGTAGAGGTCGTCCTGCACCTTTACATCCCTCTTCGCTTCGAACGCACCGAATCGCTCAGGGTCGACGTTGTAGTGGTCCATCCAGCGGACAGTGTCGACATCGGCGAGGGAGAGATCGACTGTGGATGCATACATCTCATACAGTGTCCGTCGTGTGTTCGTGATGCGCTCGGATTCGGTGATGATCTCCTCACCGCCCTCGATCTCGCGGGAACAGGACGGAACAAGTGTCCGAGAACCTGCGACCTCGACGACACAGAGCCGGCAAGCGTCGAACGGTGAGAGCGTCTCGAGGAAGCACATCGTTGGCACGTCGATGTTGTTCTTGCGGCATGCGTCGAGAATCGTCGAACCCACCGGTGCGAGCACAGATTGACCGTTGATATCGATGCTGACGAGTTTCGGGCTCGGCACGACGGTTTCGATCATCGGTCACGTCCGACGAGCCCGATGCGTATGGCGGATTCGATAGCGTTGCCCGCTGTCTGGCCGAGGCCGCAGATGGATGCATCACGCATGACCCAGCCGACGTTGTCAAGGTCGTGGCGGTCCTTGGCTGAGTCGGCACCGGACACGATGCGATCGACGATCTCGAGCTGCTGCGCTGTCCCAACGCGGCATGGAACGCAGAGACCGCAGGACTCGTGTGCGAAGAATTCGGCGATCCGACGACTGACCGCGTCCATGTCGACGTTCGCGTTGAACACCATGATCGCCCCCGAGCCGAGGGAGATGCCTGCGTCCCTCGTGTCCTCGAACGTCATCGGAACATCGAAGTGAGGCTCTTCGATGAATGAGCCAGCTGCTCCGCCTGTCAGGACGGCGGTCAGGTCGCCAACCACGCCGCCAGCGAGACTGATGAGCTCGCGAGCGGTCACGCCGAACTCGACCTGGAACGTTCCCGGGCTAGCAACATCACCGCTCACACAGAAGAGTTTCAGCCCAGTCGACTCTGCGGACCCAAGTTGCGCGAACGCATCGCCGCCGTCTCTGATGATCCCTCCGATCGCGGCGAGAGTCTCGACGTTGTTGACCACGGTCGGTCTGCCGAAGATTCCAGCCTCGGTTGGATACGGAGGTTTCTGGCGCGGCTGCCCACGGAATCCCTCGATCGAGTTGAAGAGGGCTGTCTCTTCTCCGCATATGTAGGCGCCAGCGCCGCGCCGGATCTCGATGTCGAATTCGAGGTCTACTGCCGCGAGGGCGTCGTCGAGCGCCCGCTCCTGCTCGCGATACTCACCACGGATATAGATGTATCCCTTCGTTGCGCCGACGGCATACCCACAGATTGCGAGGCCCTCAACCACCGCGATCGGGTTCGTGTCGATGACGTGGCGGTCCTTGAAGGTGCCCGGTTCGGACTCGTCAGCGTTGCACACCACGTACTTGTCGCCAGCGGCTTGAGCCACAGCCTCCCATTTCACTCCGGCAGGGAATGCAGCACCGCCACGCCCTCTGATACCGGATGCCTTCACCTCGTCGATGACGGCTTCCGGACCCATTTCGCGCGCCTTCGTCCAATTTGGGACGGATTGTGGAAGGACGGGATGCGCGATGCTGTCGATTTCCGCTCCATCGAGAATGTCCGCAACGGCGGACACTGTTGCCGGTGCGATGGTGATTGCCTCTTCGCCTGCGCGCTGTATGAAGGCAGCAGAGCCCTTCTCGCAGTGTCCGAGACAGGGGGAGGTCACCCACATGCCGTCGCCGTTCGGTGTGCCTGCCGGGCCGATTGTGGACTCGAGATCGTCAATGAGCAGCGCCCCTGCGCCTGAGCTGCACACGATGTCGTTGCACACTCTCGCGACGCGCGGCGGCATCGGATCGGTCTCGATCAGGTCGTAGAACGTGGCTACGGCGTATGCCTCTGCGGGTGGCACAGGCAGCCGACTCGAGATGTAGTTGAGCGCTCCGTGGCTGACCCACCCGATGGCGTCCTGAACAGCGTGCAGCGCGGGGAGGAGCAGATGACGGTTGGCTGCTGCTCCGTGGAACCCTCCGTACGCGACATGGTCGTCCGCCGCGGATCGATCGGTAGCGCCGCTCCACTTTGAGTCTGGCTCGCCAAGAAGCGAGTCCACGGCAGCGCGTTCTTGGGAGGTCGGCGCATCCGATGTCGTTCGGTAGTCCATGGTATCTAGGCCTTCTCGATTCGGACCGCGGTTGCCTTGAACTCAGCTGTCCCTGACTTTGGGTCCCATGCGTCGATGGTGAGCCGGTTTACGTCGACGTCATCCGGAGCGTGGAATGCCATGAAGACCAAGCCACGTCTGAGTCCTTCTGCGAACCGAACTGCAACGTCGACCGATCCGCGCCTTGATGTCACGGTGACGATCTCTCCCT
>Ga0255047_10000193_pt1 | contig 45174 bp, 37 predicted proteins | sample JV7_2_1_MG_FD_183640 | JGI IMG/M metagenome (GOLD analysis project Ga0255047, IMG submission 183640) | Seawater microbial communities from Jervis Inlet, British Columbia, Canada - JV7_2_1 | ecosystem: Environmental > Aquatic > Marine > Inlet | place: Canada: British Columbia | collected 2016-10-06
GGAAGTGGCCTCGCGTGCTGTATCACCGGATAACCGCTTTTTACCGGCTTCCAGAAATTCCTTCGACCAGCGGTAATATACATTGCTGTTAATGCCTTCGCGTCGGCACAGTTCGGCAATGCTGTCCTCACCGCGGAGTCCTTCCAGTACAATACGGATTTTCTCTTCAGCAGAATAATGTCGCCGCGTGGCTCTACGAATATCTCGAACGGTTTTTTCTGCGCTTCGTTTCTTTGTCATCATCGTTTCCTCTTCAGGTTAACGATGAGCTAAAACTGTCTCTTAGGCAACCAGGCTAAACTGTCCAACTGGGGCTGATGGTGTACAACTATTACAAATTAGGTGATTTACTGGAACCTACACGATTATCGGTACGAGGTTAGAGCCCTTACAAACAGTGGGCTCAGGAATAGGGTGATTTACGTTAGGAAAAGTCTGTCTAAGGATTCCACCTTAGACCAGAAAATAATTTAGTAAGAGTAGATAATTATCAAGCCAATCTTTATCTAACTGCTTGATTTTAAAGGGGTGGTGGGCCCGGGAGGACTTGAACCTCCGACCAATGGATTATGAGATTACATCGTCGCAATGAGAACCCCACGGATTACCGGGCTATCCTCGACTTTTCATTCACACCCTTACCAGTTTCGTTACCAGTCGGGGCCTGGTTCGTACCGGCACTATTTTTTCTATTCTATATTCGGGATAATTTCAGTGCCCTGGAGAGTAGCCAGGCACTTAATTCGATTTCGTCAACGACGCGCAGAGCTGCGTTGACTATACCAACCAAAAGTACCTGTATTGGTTCTTATTGGTTGATTTTTTTAACGTCGAGGATCCGAATTGGCTGGCTAAACCCTTTAAGGGTGAGCTCTCCGATATCTTCCACTTCAACGTGATCGCCGACCGCATTAAAGACGCGCTGGCTGATCAATATCTGGCCATCCAGGGCTTCATCCGAAAGTCGGGCTGCCAGGTTAACGACGCTACCGTTGGCGCAATAATCAAATCTGCCTTCGAAACCAACCATTCCAATGGTTGCATATCCTACCGATACGCCCACGCCAAAGCCCAGTTCGTGCCCTAGATTTCGCCATTCGACCAACAACGTATCCATGCGTTTACGCAGGGCCACAGCCAACTGCACCGCGCGCAAAGCGGGGTCGTCACAGGGCAGGGGGTCGTTGAAGATGGCCATGATACCGTCACCTGCCCGATGGTCGATGGAACCTTCAAATTCATAAATAAGTCTGCCCATTTCCTCGTGATAACTTTGCAGTACCGCAATCACGTCTTCTGGTTCGGCGGTCTCGGAAAAATGAGTAAAACCCCGTAGATCGCAAAACAACGCGGCGATCTGGCTGCGATGACTGTCGAGCACCGAATCATCCCCAGAGGAAACTATCAGGTCGGCAACCTGGGGCGAAAGAAAACGTTTTAATCGACCCAACTGCTCCATTTGCGCTACCTGCGACTGAACCCGGGTTTCCAGTTTTGCATTCCACTCTTCAAGTTCTGCAGCCTGCGTTTGAATCTTGTCATAAAGGCCCTTGACCCTGAGCAAAGACCGAACTCGCGCCTCCAGTTCAGCTACGTTTACCGGTTTGGTCAGAAAGTCGTCAGCGCCTGCATTCAGCCCTTTGACTCTCTCTTCATCGGGATCGAGCGCGGTAATCATGACTACCGGGAGCATGCTGTTTCCCAGGTCGTTACGAATCTTGCGGCACACCTCGTAACCGTTCATCCCGGGCATGACGACATCCAGCAGTACGAGATCGGGCTGCCACTGCGCAACTTTCTCCAACGCCTCCTCTCCCGAACTGGCGGTGGCAATGTCATAACCGCCAGCGCTAAGCCGGTCAGCCAGTAATTTCACGTTCAGCGGCGTGTCGTCGACGACGAGTATTTTTTTCCCGCCACTCATGAATCGATGACGTTCCCATGTTTATCGATCAGGTCACGTACCAGCTTGAGAATCTCGTTGATATCGATTGGCTTGGATTGAAATGCGTCAAATCCGGCAGCCTCGATATCGGAGCGGTCATGCAGCATCGCGGAAGCTGTGACAGCAACGACCGGTATAAGTCGGGTTTTAGGATCAGCCTTGAGTTGCATGCGCGCTTCCATGCCATTTATACCGGGAAGCTGAATGTCCATCAGAACGAGGGCTGGCAACGATTGCTGAGCGAGCTGGATACCCTCTTCAGCGGTGTCACTTTCAATGGTCTGGTAACCCTTGGCCTGCAGAATATCGCGCAACAGCCTACGGCTTTTCTCGTTATCTTCGACGATCAAAATTAGTTCCTCAGCCATGAGTGTTTAATTGCTCGCTATAAGTCATCAGCCCAGCGCAGCCGCGCCCCCGGTTTCATTTTCGACCTGGCGTTTTTCGATCTGTATCAATGGCAATGAAAACCTGAAAATCGAACCTTCCCCGGCTTCACTTTCGACCGTAATTTCTCCACCATGCATTTCAACAAATCTTTTCGTCAGGGTCAGCCCGAGCCCCGTGCCTTCGTTAGCCTGTCCATCCTTTCCGCTGGCCTGGCGAAATTCCTCGAAGACCAGTTTCTGGTCCTCGGGAGAAATACCGATTCCGGTATCCCGTATGGCAATGTTCAATATTTTTTCGTCAATGCCCGCGCTGACCGAGATAGTCCCTCCCTCGGGTGTAAACTTGATGGCATTGGTCAGCAGGTTGAGCATAATTTGCTTGAACTTGCGTTCATCAGCAACCATGTTGCCGAGGCCGGAATCCAGATCGATTTCGAGGGTTAAACCGTGTCGCAAACTTCGTTCCTTGATGAGGGTGAGCGCGTTGTCGAGCGCGACACGGACGTCGAATTTCTTTAGATCCAGCTCCATGTGTCCCGCCTCCACCTTACTGAGGTCCAGAATATCGTTGATCAACGATAGCAAGTGAGCTCCTGACTCGTGAATGTCGTTTATGTATTCCGCCTGCTTTTCGTTAAGCTCCCCGAAGAGCCGTTCATCGAGAACCTGGGAGAATCCAATAATCGCGTTAAGTGGCGTACGTAACTCGTGTGACATGTTGGCCAGAAACTCGGACTTGTGCCGGCTCGCCGCATGGATTTCCCGATACAATCGCCCTAGCTCGCTGGACATGTCATTCAGCGCGCTGGCGAGGTTCCCCAGCTCGTCTCGATTCGGAATTTCGAGTCGACCTGAAAAATCCTCATGGGCAATCTCCTGAAAACGTCGATTCATTTGTTTGACCGGACCGACAAGTGACGCAGAAATTGAATAACCGAGAACCAACGCAAACAGAACGCCACCGAATGCTACTCCGAAGACGACTGCCTGGGATGTCACATGTCCCCGGCTGCTGATTTCAGCGATAGTCACCATATCTGCCTCGGCCTTGTTGACCAGCGCATTGGTTTTTCGTTCGAGATGATCAGCCAGTGGGATCGCCTGCTTTTTCTGATAGTCCCTGGCCTCTTGCAGTTTGCCCAGGCGAATTAAATCGATAATGTGAAGACCGGCCTCGATTAAATCCTCGTAACTGGCCCGTATTGCCGCCAGGCCCGGGGCATCCTTGCTACCAACATACCTGGCGTGATCGAAATCATAGGCGGAATGATTGAGTTGACGCTTCGCCGCTTCGAGCGTGCGCTCGTCGGTTTCGAACATGGCCGACGTTACGGTATAAAGTTGTTCGGTGGTATTGCGCTGCAACTGGCGAAAAGCCGCTATCTTCTGCTGTTGATTGAGCAGGCTTTCAGCGCGCTCATTCGATGCACGCAGCACACTAAGCCCGACTGCACCGAGGGCGACGAACATGACTACGATGCTCAGAAAAGCGACCAGTAGCTTGGTATGAACCGATGCCGGGATACGGGCGACCAGGCGCGGCAGCCACTCGATCACGAAGAAGTATTCTCTTGCATAAGGTCTTTTAGATCGTGCAGGAACTCCTCAGGATCGAAACGCATTCCCATGTACTGAACCCGCACGGTACCTGTGCGGTCGATAATTGATGTTAACAAGGTGTGATCGACTTCACCGTCTTCACGTTTTTTTCGAAAAACACCGTAGTCGCGTGCAACCTGTTGAATTTCAGCCTCGGTCCCGGTGACAAATGCCCAGCCCCGCAGATCGCTTCCCAATGCTTGCGCATAAGCTTTGAGCACTTCCGGGCGGTCGATATCGGGATCCATAGATACCGTTACAAAGAATACCTCCGAGCCAAATTTGCTGCCGAGTTTCTTTTGCACGGAAACCATTAGAGCGGTTAATATCGGACAGGTATCGATACAACTCGTGTAGGTAAAACTAACGGCAACGATTTTCCCCCTCACGTCTGCCATCGAAAATCTGTCCCCACTCTGAGCAATCAACTCAAAATCCGCAGCGGGACCCACCCTGGCCAGGCGTTCATTGGTGTCGTCGACATGGTGGCTGAATACCGCCGATGACGCGATCGCCAGAATAAAAACGGCGTTTAGCAGGTTGTAAACAATCTGCTTCAAGCCTTGAGTTCCTTTTTCAGTTCGTTCAGGAAGCGCCAGTCAGCGACTCTGTCAACCAGATCACCGGGTGATTGCTTGATTAATCCCAGTTTGTGCATGCGCAGCGCATAGAAGCGCAAGGTATCTTCGGGGTCATACTCGCGCCACTGGGCATAGGGTATTTCGCTGAAAACCTTGACAGCACGCTCGTAGTCGGTTGGGAATCCAGTCGCTATCACGGCCCGGGCGGCGAGTTCAGGGTCCAGTGCACACAGGTCGGTGGCTTTTAACATTGCGCGTAATGCACGCTTTGTGGCTACCGGGTACTTTTCCACGAAGGTTCGATTACCGCTGATGACACAGCAGTAATAGTCTTTCCAGGGCCGATCCGTAGTGGTATTCAAAATCACGTGGCCGATATTTTGCTCTCGAAAAACCTGTGAATCCGGCGGCCACATCATTACCGCATCGACCTTGCCGGCGGCGAGCAACTTGCCCCATTCCCCGTACGGATGTATCACCCATTCAACCTCCTGCTGAGGATCAATCCCGATATAAGAGAGCATCATGGAGAACCAGACCTGTTCCGCGGAACCCTCCGCGTAGAGCGCGATTTTTTTACCCTTGAGGTCGTGAAATGACTGGATTCCCTCGTGGGCAAAAATTTCGGTGCAGCCAAGGTGCATGCCACTCAGGGCTACCACTGAATCCTGATTATCTGCCGCAGTAAGCAAGTCTCCGGCCCAGGCAGTACTGATATCGGCATTTCCTACTCCCACGACATTGGCGTCGTTTGGTCCCTGGTTCTCAAGATATGGCGTATAGTTGATTTCGGTGAACCCCTCAAGCTTAAGCATTTCGGTAGCGACATACTGCGGGCCATAGCAGAGAATCGCAAAATTAGGGTCTAACACAATGTTGATCGACGTTGTTTCCGGTGGCGGTTCAGCTGCTGCAATTTCCGGGTAAAGGCTAAAAGCGCTGGCAGCGCTTACGGCGGTCAGCCGCCCGAGAAATTCGCGTCGGGTCCAGGGTTTCAATCTTTGAGTGATCACGGTAACCTCCAGTTATCGTTAGAGTTGAGGTGCTTCGAGGTATTGCCTGAAACGGATTGTTGCAAGGGCGCAGGTTTAATGATCAGGCTAATCCGGGTTGACCTGGAATGCTTTATACGACAATTGCTGTGCATGGTTTTCAAACCTTCAGTTCTTTTTTCAGCTGGTTCAGAAAACGCCAGTCGGAAATCCTAGTGACAAGCTCCTCGGGTGATCGTTCGATCAGGCCAAGCCTGTGCATGCGCAGGGCATAGAAACGCAGCGTGTCTTCCGGGTCATATTCGCGCCATTGGGCATAGGGAATTTCACGAAAGACCTGGAGTGCACGCTCGTACTCGGTTGGGAATCCATTTTCAATGACTGTCCGGGCTGCAAGCTCCGGTTCCAGTGCGCACAGATCGGTTGCTTTCAACATGGCGCGTAACGCGCGTTTGGTTGCAACCGGATGTTTTTGTACGAATTCCCGGTTGCCGGTAATGACGCAGCAAAAATAATCCTTCCACGGCCGGTCCGTGGAAGTGTTCAAAATGACGTGGCCGATATTTTCTTCACGAAAAACCTGGGCGTCCGGCGGCCACAGCATGACGGCATCCACTTTGCCGGCGGAGAGTAATTCACCCCATTCCTCATACGGATGAATTACCCACTCGATGTCCTGTTCCGGATCGAGACCAATGTAGGAAAACATAATCGTAAACCAGGTCTTTTCGGCAGATTCTTCCGCAAACAGCGCGATTTTTTTACCCTTGAGATCGCGAAATGATTTGATACCCTCGTGGGCAAAGACCTCGGTGCAACCGATATGCATACCACTCAGACCCACGACCGGACCCCCGGAATTGGCGATCGTGATTAAATCCCCGACCCAGGACGCACTGATGTCGGCATTGCCTACTGCCACGACCTTGGCATCGTTTAATCCCGCATCTATAAACGGGGTATAACTGATATCGGTAAACCCCTCGATGCGCAGCATCTCGGTCGCGACGTACTGCGGGCCGTAACAGAGAATCGGAATATCCGGGTCGAAGACGATGTTGATCGAGGTCGTTTCCGGCGGGGGTTCGGCCGCAGCAATCTCCGGCCGAAGGCCCAGTAATCCGACAGCACTGGCAGCTGTCAGTCGTCCCAGAAATCCGCGTCGGGTCCAGGATTGTATGATCGGGGCAACCACAGCAACCTCCAATAGGGTGCGGTAATGGGAAGAATTGAGGTACGGCTGAATGAAAATGTAGGCAAAAGTGCGGGGCTTACGATCGGCAGGATCGTACTTGAACTGCAAAGCGTCTTCAGATGGTTTAGATGCATCTATTACCCCCCTTTCCCTGAGCAGGACAAATCAGAATAAAAGTCTTGATGGAAAATGTACAGCTAAACCTGATATATCGTGAAGAATAAACAATTCTGTCAAGTTGTCCAACGATGGGGAAATGGAGGCATCCTCATAGGCACGTTCGTGTTCAACAGGTGCACGTCACCTGCTGCCACATTTCAGATGATCGTGTTCTCAGCATCCGATAGTTCACAGCTCGTCGCAGATGTCAGTCAGGGCTAGCTGGCGGCAAATAGCGCTGTTCTTCGCCTTTTTTGGCTCCTCTATGATTTCAAATACCTACACGATTATCGGTACGACGTTAGAGCCCTTACAGAACGTGGGCTCAGGAATAGGGTGATTTACGTCGGAATAAGTCCGTCTAAGGATTCCACCTTGGACCGGGAAATAATTTGGTGAGATCGGGAATTTTGCCGGTAGGAAACGGCGGAAAGCCCCCTCGTCGGCGGGGACCAATGGACTGATAGTCCACGGCTCCGTGGCCGAAAATGGCCGCAAGCTGTTGAAAGGTAACGAAAAAGATGGTGGGCCCGGGAGGACTTGAACCTCCGACCAATGGATTATGAGTCCACTGCTCTAACCAACTGAGCTACAGGCCCTTTGACTTGTCTTTTTGCCGCCATGCGGCGTCGCCTAAAGCGCCTACCGTTGGTGGATTTGTCGCGTGCTTGGTCACATAGCATTAAGCTATGCTCCCGGCGCACGCGTAAAATCCGCCTTGCCTGGCGGCAAAAGTCCTGCGTCAAAGTATCGCAGAATTAATTCATTTTGGTCACAGAGCATCAAGCTATGCTTCCGGCGCATTCGCAAAATCCGCCATGCCTACCACCAGTAATCCTGCGTCAAACTTCGTATCCGCAGGATACTGCTTATAGCTACTCGTCATTCCGGCTATCGAGCCGGAATCTCTTGTCCCTCTTGCAGCAGTTCTGGTGTTACTAGATTCCTGCTTTCGCAGGAATGACAGGGGGTGTGATTGTAGCGAAACTTTAATCGGCGTCAATAAAACTTCTGAGTTGTTCCGATCGGCTTGGGTGGCGTAATTTGCGTAACGCCTTGGCTTCGATCTGACGTATGCGCTCGCGTGTGACATCGAATTGCTTGCCGACTTCTTCGAGCGTGTGGTCGGTATTCATGTCGATGCCGAAACGCATGCGTAGCACCTTGGCTTCCCGCGGGGTCAGGCTCGACAGAATTTCGCGAGTCGATTCCGACAGGCCGGCATTGGTTGCCGTGTCTGCAGGTAACAGTACGTTGATGTCCTCGATAAAATCGCCCAGGTTTGAATCTTCGTCGTCACCGATCGGTGTTGCCATCGAAATGGGTTCTTTGGATATTTTCAATACCTTGCGAACCTTGTCTTCGGGTAGTTCCATGCGTTCGGCCAGTTCTTCCGGCTGCGGGTCACGCCCGAGCTCCTGCAGCATCTGGCGCGAAATACGGTTCAGCTTGTTGATGGTCTCGATCATGTGAACCGGAATTCGGATGGTTCGTGCCTGATCGGCAATCGAACGGGTGATTGCCTGGCGAATCCACCAGGTGGCATAGGTGGAAAACTTGTAACCACGGCGGTATTCAAATTTGTCGACTGCTTTCATCAGGCCGATATTGCCTTCCTGGATTAAATCGAGGAACTGCAGGCCTCGATTGGTGTATTTTTTAGCGATTGAGATAACCAGGCGCAAGTTGGCCTCGATCATTTCTTTCTTCGCGCGTCGCGCCTTGGCCTCGCCGATCGACATCTTGCGGTTGATTTCCTTGATTTCGTGGATCGTCAGGTGCGAGACTTTTTCGATGTTTTTCAGTCTTTTCTGGTGGCGGATAATTTCGTCTTTACATTCTCTCAGCGTCGTCGTGTAGGGCTCCTCGGTATTTAAATGGTCGTCAATCCAGCCCAGATTGGTTTCGTTTTGGCGAAAGGTGTCGATGAATGTTTTACGCGGCATGGCCGACTGCTTGACACAGATATTAAGAATCATGCGTTCGTTGCTACGTACCCGATTAATCACTTCTTTCAAATTAGCGCCGAGCCTGTCGATAAATAAAGGCAACAGCTTGATTTCCATCAACTCCTTAACCGCTTTGACCATGTGGCGCTCATAAACCTTGGTATCGTCGGCGGCCATTGCCTCCATCGCTTTATTGAAGCCCCTGCCGATTTTTTTAAAGCGCTTGGCGGCTTCTACCGGATCGGGCCCGGTATCTTCAACTTCCTCGTCTTCATCATCGTCCTCAGTGTTCTGTGCAACCGCAGGCATCGGGATCGCATTCGGATCTTCGTTTGGATCGACGTAACCGACCAGCAAATCGGTTAATTTGGCTTCTTCTTCCTGAACTTCCTCGTAACGTTTGAGGATCATGCGCATCGTATCGGGATAGCGTGCGAGTGAACTCATGGCCTGATTGAGGCCGTTTTCGATACGGCGTGCGATCTTGATTTCACCTTCGCGGGTGAGTAGTTCGACGGTACCCATTTCGCGCATGTACATGCGCACCGGATCGGTGGTACGACCAAATTCACTATCCAGGGATGCCAGTGCCGCTGCGGCTTCTTCGACAGCGTCTTCATCGGGCTCGGTTTCGGTATCGCTCAGTATTTCGTTAGATTCGGTTGGCGCAGTTTCATGGACCTTGATGCCCATGTCGTTAATCATGCGAATGATATCTTCGATACGTTCGGGTTCGACGATGCCTTCGGGGAGGTGGTCATTGACCTCGGTATAAGTGAGAAAACCCTGTTCTTTACCTTTTGCTATCAGCTCTTTTAAACGGGATTGTTGATCTTGATCCATGGTGCCTCGATGAAATTTACAAAACTGCAGACTAATCCACCAGTATATAAGACTTTTTTGGGTTTTTCCAAGCCAATAGCCTGAGTTATTTGAGTTGAGTGAAAAATTATTTAAGTTCCTGTTTTTCGGAGTCGGACAGGGTCTCACCGCGTTGTAATTTTTCAATTAGTGATAATTTACGGCCTTTGATATATTTTTCCTGCAGGCGTTGCAGGCAGTTTTCGAACATGCGGTCGATGCTCTCTTCGTCTTCCATCGCCGGCTGCATGGCGGCGAGCTTATACAGATGTGATTCGTTTTCATCGCCCTTGAAGCGGTCGAGTAAATTCTGCGTACTGATTCCGGGTTCTTCGTGGATTTTATCGAGCAGTTGTAACAGTAAACCGATACCGGGAATATTTGTTTCGGCCAGTTCGTGATGGGCACCGGTGCTATCAGCAAGCGACGGCTTTTGCAGTAACAAATTGATAGCCAGCCGGGTGGGCGTCCAGTGTTGCTCGGGCAGCTTGAACTTGCTCTGTGAAGCTGGATTTTCGTGGCCCAGAATATTGAGTAGGCGATTGTCGAGTTTAACCGATAACTGGTGTTCGACTTCACCGAGAATTTGATCTTTCAGGCTCTGCAACGGTATCTGGACGAAATATGGGCGCAGGCGATCGAGGAACTGGGATTTGCCTTCGAGAGTTTTTATATTGCACTGCGAAAGCAGGGTCTCGAAAAGAAACTCGGTCAGGGTCGCGGCATCATTGACCTGATTTAGAAATCCCTGCTCACCTTGCTCCTTGATGTAGGTATCGGGATCGTGACCATCGGGCAAAAACAGGAATCGCGCCAGGCGGCCTTGTTTTAATGATACCAGGCACTGTTCGAGCGAACGCCAGGCTGCTTTCTCACCGGCTGCATCACCGTCGAAGCAAAACACCAGGTTTTTACAGCTGCGAAACAGTTTTTCAATTTGAGCGTTATTGATTGCGGTGCCAAGCGTGGCGACCGCGGTTTTAATACCGTGTTGTGCGAGCGCAATCACATCCATGTAACCCTCGGTGATGAATATCTGGTCAATTACCGAAACTGCTTTTTTCAGTTCGTAGAGGCCGTATATCTCCTCGCCTTTATGGAATACCGGTGACTCGGGAGAGTTCAGGTATTTGGGATTGTCCTCGGCATCGATGACACGGCCGCCGAATGCTATCGTGCGCCCGCGCCGATCGCGAATAGGAAACATCATACGATGCCTAAAGCGGTCGTAGTGTTGTCCGTTATCCTTCTCGATCAACATGCCGGCGTCTGTCATCAGTTTTGGCTCACCACTCAGGTTGTTCCAGCCGGGCGGTGCGTAGCCGATGGCAAAGTCCCTGGCTGTCTCGCCACCGATGCCACGCTGCTTTAGATAAGCTACTGCTTCGGGGTGCTGCTTGAGCTGTGCCAGATAAAAATCGGTGCATTGTTGCAGTGCGGTGTAGATCGTTTCTGAGTCCTTGTGCGGTTGCCGCGGGGCCTGTCCCTTTTCATAGGGAACCTCGACGCCGATCATCTGTGCCAGCGCCTCGATCGACTCGACAAATTCCATATGATCGTAGTCCATCAGGAAACTGATTGCATTGCCGTGTTGCTGGCAACCGAAACAGTGGTAAAACTGCTTGTTCTGGCTGACCGAAAACGAGGAGGTTTTTTCATTGTGGAATGGGCAACAGGCCCAGTATTCCTTGCCTTTCTTCTTTAACGGCACACGCGCGTCTATCACTTCGACGATATCTACACGGTTGAGCAGGTCGTCGATAAACGGGCGTGGGACTCTACCGGCCATAGGGGTTATATCCAGGTGGTAAATTTAAATTTTACGCGGCATTGCGTTGCAGGGTTTCTAGCAGGGAGTCAAATTCAGCCGCTTTTGGTTTCACCATCCAGATCTTGCGCTTGAAATGGCTGAAGTTCTCGAGGATATACTGCCCCCATTCACTTCCGGTTTCATCGACATATTCCTGTATTGCGGAAGTCAGGTACACGCGGTGGCTTTCCATGCTGCCATCGACGATGCGATGAATATCGATTAACTCGTTATTGATGCGGTCGATGAAGCTTCGGTCGAGATCGAGTACATAAGCGATACCACCGGTCATGCCGGCACCAAAATTGATCCCGGTGTTGCCGAGTACAGTGACAATGCCACCGGTCATGTATTCGCAGCCATGATCGCCAATACCCTCGATTATTGCCGTAGCACCGGAGTTACGCACTGCAAAACGCTCACCGGCAAGTCCAGCCGCAAACAACCGGCCCCCGGTTGCACCATACAGACAGGTATTGCCGATAATAGTCGAGTCCTGTGATTTAAAATGACTGTTTTTCGGTGGCGTGATGATTACCTTGCCCCCGGTCATACCTTTACAAACATAGTCATTGGCATCGCCTTCCAGGTACATGTTGAGACCACCGGCATTCCAGACACCAAAGCTCTGGCCGGCTGTACCTTTCAGATGCAGCGTGATTGGCTGTTCGTCCATGCCGTGATTACCATGGATGCGGGCAATTTCGCCGGATAGGCGTGCACCGATGGAGCGATGCACATTTTTCACCTGGTAGTCGAATTCGCCACCGCCGCTGCTTTTGATCGCAGCCAGGCAATCGACAACCATTTGCTCGGCCAGCTCGCCCTTGTCAAAAGGGACATTGCGTTCCTGGGTACAAAACCGGGGAAGATCGGCATCCAGGCCGCCGTCGAACAATATCGGTTTCAGGTTTAGATTGTTCTGGCTCGCGGTTTTACCCTCGATAGCTTCAAGCAGCTCGGTTCTACCGATCAGGTCTTCGAGTTTGGCGATACCGAGCGAAGCCAGAATTTCACGTACTTCGCGGGCAATAAAGCGAAAGTAGTTTTTCACCTTCTCGGTATTACCGGTGAAGTGTCGTTCGCGCAGCAGTGAGTTTTGGGTCGCGACGCCGGTAGCGCAGTTATTGAGGTGGCAAATACGCAGGTATTTACAACCCATTGCGACCATCGGACCGGTACCGAAGCCGAAACTCTCGGCACCGAGAATGGCTGCTTTGATAACATCGAGGCCGGTTTTCAGGCCACCGTCAGTCTGAATTCGCACCTTTTCGCGTAGCTTGTTGGCCCGTAGAACCTGGTGGGTTTCGGTGAGGCCGAGTTCCCAGGGCGAACCGGCATATTTAACCGAGGTTAGCGGACTGGCGCCGGTGCCACCGTCATATCCGGCAATCGTGATCAGGTCCGCGTAAGCCTTGGCGACACCGGCAGCGATAGTGCCAACGCCGGCCTCGGCGACTAGCTTGACCGAGACCAGCGCTTGCGGATTGACTTGTTTGAGGTCAAAAATTAACTGGGCCAGGTCTTCGATCGAGTAGATGTCGTGATGCGGTGGCGGCGAGATCAATGTTACACCGGGACTGGAATTCCTCAGTCGGGCGATCAGTTTATTTGCCTTGTTACCCGGCAGTTGACCACCTTCGCCGGGTTTAGCACCCTGCGCGATTTTGATCTGTAATACTTCGGCATTCACCAGGTAATGCGGTGTGACGCCGAAGCGACCCGAGGCAACCTGCTTGATCTTGGATACGCGATCGCTACCGAAGCGCGCCGGGTCTTCGCCGCCTTCTCCAGAATTGGAGCGACCGCCGAGCTGGTTCATCGCCTGTGCCAGGGTTTCGTGGGCCTCGGGTGATAAAGCCCCGAGCGACATACCTGCTGAGTCGAATCGCTTCAAAATGTTCTCGGCAGGCTCAACGGTTTCAATGTCGATGGCTTGTTGGGGTTTCAGCACTAGTAAATCGCGCAGCGCGGCAGCAGGACGGCCATTGACAATACTGGAATACTGTTTCCAGTCCTCGTAATTGCCGCTTTCGACTGCTGTCTGCAGGCTCATTACCACGTCCGGATTGTAAGCATGGTATTCGCCATCGTGAATGTACTTGAGCAAGCCCCCCTGATCGATGCCCTTACGTGGATTCCAGGCTATCTTGCTGATCGTTTTTAGTTCGTTTTCGATGTCGTCGAAATTGATGCCGTCGATTCGGCTGATGCTGCCGGCGAAACACAGATCTACGACTTCGTGATGTAGCCCGACAATCTCGAATAGCTGGGCACCGCGGTAACTGGTAATGGTCGAGATCCCCATCTTCGAAATAATCTTGTAAAGCCCTTTATTGATGCCGCGCCGGTAGTTGGAACCGGTGTCCGGGCATTGCAGATCGGGTAACTCGCCGCTTCGGGTCATGCCGACAATACTGGCATAAGCCAGGTATGGATAAATTGCGGTGGCGCCATAACCGAGTAGTACTGCCATCTGGTGCGAATCCCTGGCGGTGCCGGTTTCGACCACGATATTGGTGTCGCAACGTCCGCCGGTATAACACAGGCGACGATGCACCGCGCCGGTGGCCAATGCCGCATGGACCGGTATCTGGTGCCCTGGAACCCCTTTGTCGCTCAGTATCAGAATCACGATACCGCGGCGTGAGGCTTTCGCGGCCTGATCCGAGATTTCGTTAATGGCCTGCTTCAGGTCGATTTTTTCAGGATCATAACCCAGCGATATGGTTTCGTTCGGATAACCCTGGTCATGCAGGGCTAGCAGGTCGACGTATTTTTGTTCGGACAGGATCGGGGAACTGGTGATCATGCGGTTTGCGTGTTCGGCTTTTTCGTTGAACAGGTTATGCTCACGACCAAAACAGGTTTCCAGCGACATGACGATTTTTTCGCGTAATGGATCGATCGGAGGATTGGTAACCTGCGCAAACTGTTGCCTGAAACTGTCATACAGCGAACGTCGGTGCATCGATAGAACCGGCAGCGGCGTATCATCGCCCATAGACCCGGTTGCTTCCTGCGAGTCCTGTGCCAGCGGTTTAAGTATCTGGTCGCGTTCTTCGAAGCTGACCTGAAATTGTTTTTCCAGGCGGGTGAGTGTTTCCCGATCCATCGCCAGTGCCGAGAATGGCGAATTGACCGGGTTGGCGCTCAGGCGTTTGAGCCTGCCGCGAAGCCACATTTCGTAGGGATGGCGATCCTGTAGCATTTTATCAATATCGTCGGACAGCAGTAGCTTGCTGGTTTCGGTATCAATCGCGATCATTTCACCCGGTTTTAATCGACCTTTCGCAATCACATCGTCGGACGCGTAATCCCATACGCCAATCTCGGAGCCGAGCGTAATATGGCGGTCTTTGGTCATTACCCAGCGTGCGGGCCGTAAACCATTACGATCCATCACGCAGCAGGCATAGCGGCCTTCGGTAAGGACAATGCCAGCGGGTCCGTCCCAGGGCTCCATATGCATCGAATTGTATTCGTAAAAAGCATGCAGGGCCGAGTCCATATGCTCGACGTTTTGCCAGGCTGGCGGTACCAACAGGCGCATCGCACGAAATATGTCCATGCCGCCGGTGAGTAAGAAGTCGAGCATATTGTCCATCGAGCTCGAATCCGACCCGGACATGTTGACCAGAGGTTTTATCGCTTCGACATCGGGTAATAGCTCGCTTTTAAATTTATAGGCGCGCGCGTTGGCCCAGTTGCGATTTCCCTGGATGGTGTTGATCTCGCCGTTATGTGCGAGGTAACGAAACGGCTGGGCGAGGCGCCATTGCGGCCAGGTATTAGTCGAAAAGCGCTGATGAAAAACACAAATTGCGCTTTCCATCGCCTCGTCGTTCAGATCCAGGTAAAACACCGGCAGATTATCCGGCATAACCAGTCCCTTGTAGGAAAGCACGCTCGATGCCATGCTGGAAATATAGTAGTAATCGTCGATACGCGAATTGTCGAGCGCTTCGTGCGCCTTACCAATTGCGCGCCTGGCCAGATAAAGCGATCGATCAAACTCAGCCACGCTCATTTCGGCAGGCGCGTTAACGTAGGCATGGAAAATCGCTGGTAGTGATTTCAAAGCCTCTTCGCCACAGGCGGAGGAATCGGTTGGCACTTCACGCCAACCGGCGAAATCGATGCCCTGATCGGCAATTTTTTCTTCAATGATTGCCTGCGATATTTCGGTTTCGCCGCCATGTGGAGAAATAAAAATCAGGCCCACGGCATAGAGTTCGGCGCAGTCGATGCCCGCTTCGGTCGCTTTGCTGCGAAGAAATGCGTCGGGTTTTTTTAACAATAATCCGCAACCATCGCCGGATTTTCCATCTGCTGCAATAGCGCCGCGATGCGTCAGGCGCGCGAGCGCGGCAATCGATGTTTTTATAAGCCAGTGACTTGGCTTGTCGTCGATATTTGCAATCAGCCCAAATCCACAGCCATCCTTCTCGAAACTGGGGTGATACAGGCCTTTTAGTTTAGTGTTTGTGCTCATTTAAGTACCGAAATTCAGCAACGCAACGACCCTGTATGCGCTAGTCTCTCCAGCGCGGGGGTCGTTATCGGGTTACCCCTGCCAAAGGAGTCTGCCGGACTTAACGCGATTCTACGGCGAAAAAGGGCAAATATTATACCCCATTGAATCAAGCCCGGTTGAATCAATTAGCGCGTAGTGCTTGGTGACGATCGACCAGCGTCGATGTTGCGCGGCTGTGTATTAACACCGGGTCAGTGTCTGATTGAGTAAATCCGTTTCGTAATCGGCACTAATGACGGCCTTGCCCAGGGATTTGAGGAGGATTAGCTTGATCGTCCCATCGAGCGTTTTTTTGTCGATCGCCATTGCTTTCATATAATCATCGGCCGACATATGGGGTGGTGACTTGATCGGCAGTGACGATTTTTCGAGTATATCGATAGTCCGCTGTTTGACTGTCTCATCGATCCAGCCGTGGCGCAGTGACAGGTCGGCTGCCATTACCATACCCACGGCAACGGCCTCGCCGTGTAACCATTTACCGTAGCCCATCGTCGTTTCAATCGCGTGGCCGAAGGTATGTCCCAGATTCAATATTGCACGAATACCGGACTCACGTTCGTCGAGTGCAACAATTTCGGCCTTGATGGTGCAGGAAACCCGGATAGCCTGGCACAACGCCTGGTAGTCACCAGCCAGTAGCTGATCTATATTTTGTTCCAGCCAGTCGAAAAACTCCGAATCATGTATCAGTCCATATTTGATTATCTCGGCCAGGCCGGCACTGAGCTCCCGGGCGGGTAGGGTGTCGAGAGTCCCGGTATCGGCGATTACGCACTGCGGTTGGCAAAAAGCACCGATCATATTTTTACCGAGCGGGTGGTTGACTCCGGTTTTGCCACCGACTGACGAGTCGACCTGGGCCAGCAGCGTGGTCGGAATCTGGATATAGTGTACTCCGCGCTGATAAATGCTGGCAGCGAAGCCGGTAATATCACCAATCACGCCACCACCGAGTGCTATCAGGGTGGTCTGGCGGTCATGTCGTTGCCGCAACAGCGTATCTATTATTTTTTCCACTGTTGCTATGGTTTTATGCTGTTCGCCATCGTCCAGGATCAAGCAGTCGTGGCGAATATTATGCGCTTTCAAGGTCGCCTGAATTTTTGCCAGGAATAAAGGTGCGACCGTGGTATTGGAAACCACAAGTGCTGAATTTCCACGTATGTGGTTGACCAGCAATTCGGCCTCGCCAAGCAGGTCGGTACCGATATAGACAGGGTAACTTCTGTCACCGAGTTCGACTTTGAGGGTATCGGAAAGAGCCATAGTTATAGTAAATGATCGGGTAGTTGATTGATTATATCGGAAGCCAGTTTGCGGGCTGATTTTCGATCAGTTTTCACCGCAATATCGGCAAGGTCAAGGTATATTGGCCTGCGTTCATCGAACAGAGCTTCGAGTCGTTGGCGCGGATTTTCGGTTTGTAACAGGGGTCTTTTCTTGTCCCGGCGCAGGCGCTGTAGTTGCTGGTTTACGGTAGTATCGAGGAAGATGATATATCCTGTAGATACCAGCAACGCCTGATTTTCCTTGCGTAAAACCGAGCCGCCACCGGTGGCGACAACCTGGCTGTCGTGCCCCAGTAATTCTATCAACGCATTCGACTCACGGTCACGAAACCCGATCTCACCTTCAATATCAAATATACGCCCAATATCGACCCCGGTTCTTTGTTCGATAAAATGGTCGCTGTCGCGAAAATCGCGGTGCAGTTTTTTCGCCAGAATATTGCCGATAGTCGATTTGCCTGATCCCATCGGGCCAATCAGGATGATATTTTGCGCCTTCATCGGGTAATGATACTAGAAACGGCCCCGAAGCATTAGCCGCCAGACTTATTTAATTGGATTTACTGTCTGGCGGGCATAAAAAAGGCAGCCCTAAGGCTGCCTTGATGGCTCGGGATCGAGTGAGTACTAGCGGACAGCGAGATCGGTACCCTGCAATATTTTCGGAGTTACAAAAATAAGCAGCTCTGAGCGATCATCCACGTTTATGGAAGATCGAAATAGTGCGCCAATGATGGGTAGATCACTAAAGAATGGCACCCGCGTTACCTGTTTAGTCGTTAACGTTTCGTAAATACCACCGAGGACAACGGTTTGGCCATTGTCAACCAGTAGTTGCGACTGTACCTGGCGGGTATCGATACTCGGTGCAAACAGCCCTGATCCAAATGCTACCAGTTCGCCCTGCGAATCCTTGTGCACATCGAGGTCCATAATAACGCGGTCATCGGGTGTTATCTGTGGTGTGACCTCCAGCGACAGCACGGCTTTTCTGAATTTTAGCGTTGCATCGCCATCATCCAGCTCCAGATACGGAATTTCTATACCCTGTTCGATTTTGGCGGTGTGTGAATCGGCAGTAATAACTCTCGGACTGGATACGACCTCGCCGCGGCCTTCGACCTGGGCCGCAGTCAGTTCCATCTCCAATAGTGTGCCGAGCGGTAACTTGGCCAGGGCCAGCGCGAATGATCCGGCCGGGTTCTGTACCGGCAGGTTTACAGCTAAACCGTCTGGTACCAGTAATGGATTATTATTTATCAGGTCGGTGACACCCTCAAGCGAACCCGAAGCTACAGCAGTGTCTCCGGTAGTACCAGCGCCGAGCGAGTCTCTACTGATACCAAAGCGCACACCTAATTCCTTGCTGAAATCGTCATTCGCAATAACAACTCGTGATTCGATCAGTACCTGACGTACCGGGATATCCAGTTCGGCGAGTAGCTGGCGTACATTGGCCAGACTCGAGGTGGTGTCTTTTATCAGCAGGGTGTTGGTACGGACATCGACGCTCACCGAGCCTCTATTCGACAAAATGGCATTGTCGGTCTGATTTAGCAACTCGGCCACATCCTCGGCCTTGGCATAGTTGACCCTGATAAACTCGGTGCGCAGACGTTCCAGTTCCTCGACCTGTTTGCGAGATTCGAGTTCGAGTTTCTCGCGAGCGGCAATTTCGTCGGTTGGTGCGATTAATATGACGTTGCCGGCGCGCCGTTGAGCCAGTCCCTTGGTTTTCAATATGATATCCATGGCCTGGTCCCAGGGCACGTTTTTCAGACGCAAGGTCAAATTGCCAACCACTGAATCACTCACCACCAGGTTTAATCCGGTAAAGTCTGCGAGTAACTGCAATACCGACCGAACTTCGATATCCTGGAAGTTCAACGACAGGCGTTCACCGGTATAACCAAACTTGGTTTTCTTCTTTTTCTCGATCTCTTCCTTGGAGATTGGGGCCACTTCGATCGTATATACCTTGTCAGTTTGATAACCCAGGTGTTCGAAATCACCATTCGAAGCGATAGTCAGTCTGATATTTGAGCCGTCCTGAATAGTGTCGATATGGGTGATTGGGGTCGCAAAGTCACTGACATCCATACGCCGCTGTAATTCAGCAGGCAGTATCGAACCGATTAGCTCGACAAAAACCGAATTATTTTCACGCCATACGTCGGTACTAATTGAGGAGCTGGTGAGATCGAGAATAATACGTCCCTCTCCATTCGGGCCGCGTTTAAAATCGATATTGGTAATTCCCTTGGCGATTCCCGGTTGTGTGCTAGTAAGCGATACACTGGTGGTCGATGCACTGGGTTGGCTAGAGGCTAATGCTGGCTGGGCCAGCTCGCCCAGTGTCAATGTCATCTGATTCCCGTCGACATTGGTCGCGTAGTCACTCTTCTGCGTCAAATTCAGTACAACCCGGGTCCGTCCCTGCGCTGCCGCTGAAATTATATTTTGTAAGTTTCCGATTCCAACCTGCATATTTCTTTGCCTGAGGCTGTTGGTAGTATCGGCAAAGTCCAGTGCAATACGGGCTGGTTCGTCTATCGTGAAAGCGCGTGGTTCAACAGCATCTTCATCAAAGGTGAATACCAGTTGCACCGCGTTGCCGGTCATTACAGAAAAATCCAGGCCGATTAATTCGCGGGCGATAACAGGATTCAAACCAAGCCCTAACAGGCATAGCCCGGCCAGAGAGTTTTTGAATATTCTAGTGATCATTTGTTTCCTACTGCGCGTGTTCATGGGTGATTCCTCTCTCTATTCGATCAGCGCTACGGCCGAAGCCCGTTCGATATAATTGCCTAAACCATCGGGTATAATTTCCGTCAGCTCAATTATCTGGTCGGTAACCGAAATAATGCGCCCGTGGTTTTGTCCCATATAATGGCCTTCCAGTACTCTATGTACAGTATTGTCCGGGGCAAAAATCAGTCCCCATTTGAAGCCATCTTTGGTGATGGTGCCTTTAAGCCGCAGGGTATCCAGTGGAAAGTCTTCCAACGGCTCGCGAACACGGTCTATATTCGGTTTGGGACCGGTGGCGATATTTTCGATCAATTCCGAATTTTCATCGGGGCGCCTGAAATCCACCAGCGTGAATGGGTCTCGCAGATCATGCGAGGTGTATTCGAAGTTCTGGTAAGGCTGAAACTCGGGTATCGGTTCGATTCGACCGGGAGGTTGGGCCTTGATCTGCTGGACAAATGTGCGTAGATCGCCAACACCCTGATTACAGGCACTTAACATAGCTGCCAAAGACAATACAAAGATTAAGCGAAAAGGATTTTTTAGATACTCTGTCATTGCTCATCTTCCTGCAGGTATCGATAAGTCTTGGCGGTTGCCGACATTTTAAGCCGGTCTGAAGACGCCTCGTCTTCCTCGCCCTTTTCAGCTGGTTCCAGTTTCATGTCGCTGATTGTTACGATACGGGGCAGAGCTGCAATACCACTGATGAAGGTGGCCATTTGATGAAAGGAACCTATCACCTCCAGCGTGATTGGCAATTCAGCATAAAAACCCTTTTTTTCCTCGACACTGGGTTTAAACTTGTTCACTTCGAGTCCGCTGGCCAGGCCGGTCTGTGATACGTCTACGAGTAGTGACTCTACGTCAGTTTTCTCCGGCAGTTGTCGTAATAGAGCCCCGAAGGTGGCATTCATTTCGGCCAGCTGCTCCTTATACAGTTCCAGCTTGGCCGCACGCAGGGCTTTAACTTTAAATTCTTCTTTTAACCCAATTTCCTCTTTTTGATGGCCTTCAAGCTCATCCAGCTGTTTCTGTGTATCAAACCATAGTCCGGCGCCAAGAATTATCGTACATAAGGTGATGATTACCCCGAGTCGTACGGAAAGGGGTGCGTTGCCAATATTTTCCGGTTCGAGGTGATTTTGGAGGTCTTCCAGATTCATGGTTTAAGGCCTCCTTCTTCATTTACCTCATCTTCGTTTGCATCGGGTGAAGTCTGCTTGACGGTTAGTGTAAAGGTGCTGATACGATTCACTTTTATATCTTCAATTTCTATAACGTTTAAATTCGGCGCTTTAAGCCAGTCGGATGCGTCCAGGTTTCGCATGTAGGTAGAAACACGGGCATTCGATTCGGCCTGTCCATTCATCAACAGGTTGTTTCCAGTCTGGGTTAATGACTCCAGGTAGACGCCGTTAGGTACGGTGCTCACTATTTCGGTAAATAAATGTACGATCGAAGGACGACTACGTTGCAAATCCTGGATAACTTCCATACGTTCTACGAGGCTACGGCGAACCTTTCTGAGTTCACTGATTTCGGCAATTTCCTCGTCCAGCTTGCTAATTTCACCACTCATAAATTTGTTTCTTGAGAGCTGGTAGTCAATCTTTGTGACCATCTGAATGTGTATCAGACCAACGATTGCGGCTGCCAGAAACATCATCAGGGCTGTGAGTATACCGAATTGTTTTTTCTGCTCCTGGCGAAGTTCCTCGCGCCACGGGAGTAGATTGATTCCTGTAATCATTGATATTCTGCCCCGCGAATGGCAAGTCCGGCAGCAATCAGAAACGAAGGTGCGTCGGCTTTCAGGTTGGCCTTATTGACTCTGCTCGAAGATGACATATCGCTAAAAGGATTGGCGATGCTGGTAGGCACGCCAATATGAGACTCGGTTAGTTCCGCCAGATTCGATAGACACGAGGTACCGCCAGCTAATACCAGGTGGTCTATATCACTATCTGCACCGCCTGCTGAATAAAAGAACTGTAAAAAGCGGCTAACCTGTTGTGCGGTTGTTTCCTTGAATGGTTCAAGTACTTCGGGTTCGTAATTGTCTGGTAGGCCACCCTGGCGCTTGGCGAGTCCAGCTTCATCGTAGGAGAGGCCATAACGGCGCATAATTTCTTCAGTCAACTGCTTGCCGCCAAAATTTTGCTCGCGAGTGTAAATTAACTTGTGATTCTGTATCACACTCAGGTTGGTCATGGTGGCGCCGATATCGACGATGGCAATGGTTTTATCCATGCCCTCGTCAGGCATTTGTGATGCCATCGCTGAAAATACGGTTTCCACGGTATAGGCTTCGATATCGACAATTTTGGCGGTCAGGCCAGCAAGTTCAATTGCAGTGACACGCTCATCTACGTTTTCACTTCGACAAGCCGCCAGTAATACGTCGACTGTCTCGGGATTTTCTTCGCTAATACCCATGACCTGAAAATCGAGATTAACTTCTTCCAGCGGATAGGGTATATACTGATCCGCTTCAAGCTGGATTTGCCCTTCCATTTCGTCTTCCGAAAGATTCGCGGGCATGGTGATTTTTTTCGTGATAACCGAGGAACCGGCGACTGCGATTGCAACATTTTTTGATTTTACTTTTGACTTGTTCAGCGCACGCTTTACACTTTCACCTACCGCTTCGATTTCGGCGATATTTTTTTCGACGACGGCATTGACCGGCAACGGCTCGACACCGATACCTTCGATTCGGTAGGTAGAACCGGTTTTACTCAATTCCAACAGCTTTACTGATGTGGAACTAATGTCTAACCCGATCAATGGTGGTTTTTTTTGCGATAAAAACACAGGTGTTCCTCAGTGTGTGCCTATGTTCATAGATCTTATACTATAAACTATAAATTACATTAAGACCTGACTGTAAGTATTTAAAATGTTAAATTATTCTAATATATATGCCGATGAGTCTAGTTTAACATTTCCGACTTGTCGATACTTTTCAGGTATACGGTTATATGTATAGCCTAACTTTATGAAAAAACTACTAAAAATCATTTCATGGTTGTTTGCGGCCGGGTCTATCGTTTTGATTGCCGGCGTGTTCTATATTTACGCTGTTCTGATTCCGGCACTCCCTTCGATTGAGAATCTGGAAGACACACAGCTACAGGTACCATTACGTGTGTATGACAGGAACGATGTGTTACTGGCTGAATTCGGTGAGCATCGACGCATTCCGGTAAATTTCGAGAATATACCGCCTCATGTTATTGACGCCTTTGTCGCTGCGGAGGACGACCAGTTCTGGAATCACGTCGGTGTTGACCCGCTTGCTTTAGCCGCTGCTGCCTATGAACTGGCGGTTACTGGTAAAAAAACCCGCGGCGGGAGTACGATCACGATGCAGGTGGCGCGCAATTTTTTCCTCAGTAAGGAAAAAACCTATGCCCGCAAGCTGAATGAGATACTGTTGGCACTGAGAATAGAAAGTGAGTTGAGCAAGGAAACAATACTGGAGTTATATCTCAATAAAATATTTCTCGGCCATCGCTCATACGGCATATCTGCCGCTTCACTGGTCTATTATGGCAAGCCACTGATTGACCTAAGTATTGCCCAGGCCGCGATGATTGCCGGCTTGCCCAAGGCCCCCTCAAAATATAATCCGGTTATTAACCCCGAGAGGGCGCTGATCAGGCGCGACCATATTCTGGGTCGCATGCGTGTATTGAATTCTATCGACGACGAGGCATATGAACTGGCACGGGCTGAACCAGTCACTGCCGAGTTGTATACTGCCGAAACCATAGCCGACGCAAATTATGTTGCCGAAATGATCCGGGCTGAGCTATTCGAGCAGTATGGCGAGGAAGCTTATAAAGCCGGTTTGAATGTCTATACCAGTATCGACGGTGAATTGCAGGTGGTTGCTAATCAGTCCTTGCGCAGGGCCTTGCTGGATTACAACCGGCGACACGGGTATCGCGGTGCAATCACTTCCATCGAAGTACCAGAATCGCTCGATGAACCGATTGATTACGAGTTCGCCGAGGATCTGGAATCGCTAACATGGGATCCTTTTGGCCTTGACCTGGTTTCTGATCAACGCATCGGTGGATTGCGCAAGGGCGTCGTTATGTCAATCAATCAGAACCTGGAACCCGAAGAACCGATAGCGGAGGGTGAGGCTCCGGTCGAAGCGGTAGCCGAAGTGGAGGTCGAGGATAAATCGTCGGCGACGGTATTAATCTCGAATTACGAGAATATCGAGTTGCTTTTTAAAGGCGGAATCGACTGGGCCAGAACCTACATTGAGGTCGACAGGCAGGGCAAGCCGCCCGTGTCAATTGAGAATGTTTTATCGGTCGGTGATGTAATCTGGCTGGAGCAACGTGATGGTCAGTGGCTACTTGCAGATATTCCGAGGGTCGAGGGGGCAATTGTTTCGATCGATTCAACTGATGGCGCGATTCGAGCCATGGTCGGAGGTTTCGATTATTTTAAGAATAAATTCAATCGTGCGACTCAGGCCAAACGCCAGCCGGGTTCAAATTTCAAACCCTTTATTTATTCGGCCGCCCTCGAGAAGAATTTTACCGCGGCGAGTATCATTAATGATGCACCGGTAGTCTTCGATGACGATTCCCTCGAAACAACCTGGCGTCCGGAAAATTACTCGGGTAGATTTTATGGCCCGACACGTTTGCGTGAAGCCCTGGTAAAATCAAGAAATCTGGTGTCGATTCGGATATTACAGGCCATCGGCTTGCGCCATGCTACGCGCTATGCGGAAAGATTTGGGTTCGTACGAGCTGATATGCCCTACGATCTCTCCCTGGCGTTGGGTAGTGGAGCATTTTCGCCCCTTGAAATTGTCCGCGCTTACTCGGTGTTTGCTAATGGAGGATACCTGGTAGATCCTTATACCACGGTTCGCGTGGAGACCGGCGACGGCAAGGTTCTATTTCAGCATGAACCGCTGAGCGTATGCCAGGGTTGCGAACTCGAATCTCTTGAAAGTCTCGAACTAGAGCCGGAGCAGGACACTTCTTTAGTGGCAGCCGAAAATATAGAACCAGATGATGGTATCGAAGCGACGGCATTAGATGATGCGGAAATCGCAGCCGAACTTGAGGCGGCACCGGAATACGCACCGCGCGTCATATCTGCTCAAAACTCTTTTATCATGCGCTCGATGATGCGCGAGGTTGTCAGTCGAGGTACTGCGGTTCGCGCCAAGGCGTTGGGGCGGGCCGACATCGGTGGTAAAACGGGAACCACCAATGATCAGATCGATGCCTGGTTTAGCGGCTTCAATGACCAGGTGGTGACGACAGCCTGGGTTGGATTTGACAATCAACAAACACTCGGAGGTCGGGAAACGGGTGGGCGAGCAGCGTTGCCAATGTGGTTAAATTATATGAAAGTAGCACTCGAGGGTAGTCCCGAAAACCTGGTAGAACAGCCAGCAGGGCTGGTTACGGTGCGGATCGATTCCCAGACCGGCAAACGCGCCGGTCAAGATACGGTGAATAGCAGATTTGAAATATTCCGGATCGAAAATGCGCCGAAAGAAAAAATCGCTATCCAGCCGAGCGATGGCTCGATCGCGCAAACCGGGGGTGGGGTGGTGGAAACTACCGACGAGGAGTTGGCTGAGGAAATATTCTAGCAGGCTGTTGAAAAACTCTCATGTGGCACATAACGGCGTTAAACATTGGCTCAGGCAGTAATTCTGGGTAATTCTGGGGACATAATTCTGGGGACACAGTACGCAATTCAACATAATTCTGGGGACACAGTACGCAATTCAACATAATTCTGGGGACACAGTGAACCTTTTTCTCTGGGACCTTATGATGAGCAATGCGCCGACATGAAATAGGTATACAATCCCCCGATTACGTGGGTCTTAGCTAACCGGGCTTTGACTGCCGAATCTCGTGACCGAATTCGTGTACCGCATCTATTAATACTGCTAGATGTTCCGGATCAACCGATGGGTGGATGCCGTGTCCCAGGTTAAATACATGGCCGGGCTGGGTGCCATACCTGTTTATTATGTCCCTGACGGTAGCGCGAATGGACTCGGGCGAGGCATATAAAACGCAGGGGTCAAGATTTCCCTGCAAGGCCACCTTACCTGCCACACGGTCTCTTGCTTCGTCAATATCGATAGTCCAGTCCAGGCCGACCGCGTCACAGCCTGTGTCTGCAATCGCTTCAATCCACTGAGCGCCACCCTTGGTAAATAATGTCACCGGAATAGTTTGACCATCGTGCTGGCGCTTCAACTGGGAAACGATCTGCTGCATATAATCGAGCGAAAAGGCGCGGTAAGTTTGCGGCGTTAAAACACCACCCCAGGTGTCAAAAATCATTACCGCCTGGGCACCGGCTTCTATTTGCGCATTCAGATAGGCAGCAACTGATTGCGCGAGTATATCCAGCAAACGATGCGTGGCTGCAGGGTTTTCATACATCATGCCTTTGACGTAACGATAATCTTTGGAACTACTGCCTTCGACCATATAGGTTGACAGTGTCCAGGGACTACCACTGAAACCGATCAATGGCACCGCGCCACCGAGTTCGGTTCGTACCAGGCTGACCGTATCGGTAACGTAACGTAATTTTTCCGCCGGATCGGGCACGAACAATTTATCGATGTCCCTTTCATTTCGTACCGGCCTTTCGAATTTAGGTCCCTCTCCCTCGCTAAAATACAATCCCAGGCCCATCGCGTCGGGGATCGTCAGGATATCGGAAAATAATATAGCCGCGTCCAGATTAAACCGGCGTATCGGTTGCAGCGTCACCTCGCAGGCGAGGTCTTTATTTTTACACAGATCGAGGAATCCACCGGCAGCTTTGCGAGTTTCGCGGTATTCGGGCAGGTATCGCCCGGCCTGACGCATAATCCATACCGGCGTGGTATCGGTAGGCTGGCGCAACAGGGCCTTGATTAAACGATCGTTCTTCAGGGGTGCAAAGTTCAATTCCTATACCTCCAGATAGTCCAAAATGCCTTCTGCCGCTTTTCTGCCCTCGTAGATGGCGGTAACGACCAGATCCGATCCGCGTACCATGTCGCCGCCGGCAAATATATTTTGATTCGATGTCTGAAATGGAAATGGGCCATGCTCGGGGGCGGTCACCTTGCCCGATTCGTCGATATCGATTTGAAACTCGGAAAACCAGTCGGCTGGGTTGGGGCGAAATCCGAATGCGATAATCACCGCATCGGCAGGGAGAATTTCCTCCGATCCCGGAATCACTTCGGGCTGGCGGCGACCCTGTTGATCCGCTTCCCCCAGCTTTGTCGACACCAGCTTGACACCCTCGACCTTGCCATTGCCTACAATTTCGACCGGTTGGCGGTTAAACAAGAACCGGATACCTTCTTCTTTGGAGTTAGCCACTTCACGCATTGAACCCGGCATGTTGGCTTCATCACGCCGATAGGCGCAGGTGACGCTGGTGGCCTGCTGCCGAATCGCGGTACGATTGCAATCCATTGCCGTGTCACCGCCGCCCAGGACGACAACCTTTTTACCGGCCAGGTCGATAAACTCCGGTACATCCTCGGTATCGAAATCAATCTGGTGATGAATATTGGCAATCAGGTAGGGTAGTGCCTCGAATACGCCCACCTTGTTTTCACCCGGAAATTCACCCTTCATATAGGTATAAGTGCCCATGCCGAGGAATACTGCATCGTAGTCTGCGAGCAGTTGCTGGAATTTGATATCTCTGCCAACTTCGGTATTCAGACGAAACTCGATGCCCATATTTTCAAACATGGTTCGGCGACGCGTGATGACCTCTTTCTCGAGTTTGAAGGGTGGTATGCCGAATGTGAGTAGCCCTCCAATCTCGGGATATCGGTCAAACAGGACTGATTTCACGCCATTTCGGGCAAGTACATCGGCGCAGCCAATGCCGGCGGGTCCGGCACCGATCACCGCCACTTTTTTGCCGCTATCGACGACAGCCGATAGATCGGGTGACCAGCCCTGTGCAATTGCTGTATCGGTAATGTATTTCTCGACCGATCCAATGGTCACCGCCCCGAACCCGGTATTCAGCGTACAGGCGCCCTCGCAAAGTCGGTCCTGCGGGCAAATTCGGCCGCAGACTTCGGGCAGGCTATTGGTTTTGTGCGACATTTCCACGGCTTCCATCAGGTTGCCATCGGCGACCATTTTGAGCCAGTTGGGAATATAGTTATGTACCGGGCACTTCCATTCGCAGTAGGGGTTGCCGCATTCGATACAACGTTCGGACTGATTCGCGGCGTCCTGCTGGTCGAAATCAGTGTAAATTTCGATGAATTCCGTTATGCGGCTGGTCGCCGGAATTTTAGCTGGGTCGCTACGTTGCACCTCCAGAAACTGGAAAACATTAGACATCCGGTTATTACCGTCAGACTGTTTCGAGTCTGGATTTTATCAGTAGGCTTACTATTTTCATATCGGCGCGACCTTGCAGTTGAGGCTTGAGTATTCCCATTACCTTGCCCATATCCTTAATAGAGGTGGCGCCGCTAGTCTGAATCGATTGCTCGACCAGCGCATTTATTTCGGCCTCGGAGAGCGCTTCGGGAAGATATTCCCTGATGATTTGAAGTTCAAACTCTTCGATTTCGACCAGGTCGTCGCGCGAAGCCCTGGAAAAATGTTCGATCGATTCGCGGCGTTGCTTGGTCATTCTGTCGAGTACAGCGGTAATGCGGCTGTCGTCCAGTTCTATTCTTTCATCGACTTCGATTTGTTTGATCGCGGCTAGCATCAGGCGAATTACTGAAAGCCTGGCCTTGTCGCCTCCTTTCATCGACGACTTCATGTCAGACTGTAGTTTGGGTTTGAGCGTACTGGCGGACATTGTCAGGTTGAAACAGCGCTAGTAGAGGCGTCTTCGGGTGCCGAAATCCTTGGAAATACGTTTAAAATTGCGTTTCACTGCGGCAGCCGATTTACGCTTGCGTACCGAAGTTGGTTTTTCATAATGCTGGCGTCGGCGGGTCTCGGTGAGAACGCCGGCCTTTTCACAAGACCTTTTGAAGCGACGCAGCGCGAAGTCAAATGGTTCATTGTCCTTTACTTTAACTGATGGCATATTAAAAATAGTCCGGGTTGTTGGGTTTCGGGCGCAAAATCAGACCGCGCCGCTTTTTGAGCCGAACAATTATAAGGAGGCAATATTAAATATCAATTGCCAAACGCACAAAATACAGGCATTTAGGGGAAAAATGAAGGTTTTAGGGCTCGAAAGCTCATGCGATGAGACCGGGATCGCGCTATTCGATACGGATAGCGGTCAAATGTGGCAACGATTGTATTCGCAGGTCGAAAAACACCGTGAATACGGTGGTGTCGTGCCGGAACTTGCTTCGCGCGACCATGTGGTCAAGGCGGCCCCGCTAATTCGAGAAATACTCGATGAATTCGGCCCGGTCGAAGAGATCGATGCGATAGCCTATACCCGTGGACCGGGGCTAATGGGTGCCTTGATGGTCGGTGCCAGCCTGGCGCGTGGCCTCGCATGGTCGTTGCAGATACCGGTGCTCGGCGTGCACCATATGGAAGGTCACCTGCTGGCGCCCATGCTCTCCGACGATTTCCCTGAATTTCCTTTTCTGGCCTTGCTGGTTTCTGGTGGGCACACCCTGCTGGTCGAAGCTAAAGCGCTCGGTAGTTACCGAATTCTGGGAGAAACACTGGACGATGCGGTTGGAGAAGCATTTGACAAGACGGCTAAATTACTGGGTTTACCCTATCCCGGAGGTCCCGAGCTAGCGGCACTGGCCGATCAAACTGGCAATTCGCGTTTTACCTTTCCTCGCCCTATGATCAATCGGCCCGGGCTGGATTTTAGCTTTAGCGGGCTGAAGACTTATGCGCTGAATACCGTGCAACAAAATAGCCCGCTGGACGAAACCACGCGCGCTGAAATTGCATTCGCTTTTCAACGAGCCGTGGTAGATACCCTGCGTATCAAGTGTGATCGTGCGTTGACCGAGACTGGTATTTCACGCCTGGTCGTAGCAGGGGGAGTGGGTGCCAATTTGTGCCTGCGTCGGGTACTGAGCAAGTTAGCGAAGGATCGTGGTGGCAGTGTTTATTATCCACCACCCGAATATTGTACCGATAATGGTGCGATGATCGCTTATGCCGGTGCGATGCGTTTACTCGCTGGACAACGTGATGAAGCGGTATTTGATGTACTGCCCAGGTGGTCGATCGAAACCCTGACAGAGGTGGGTGGTTAGGTCTCATCTCCCTGAAGCAGACGTTGAATATTGCTTTTGTGCCGCCAGATCAGGATGATTGACATCATGGTAAATACCGCCGTTGTCATCGCAGAGGCTTCCCGCCAGTAAATCAGGACCGGCAGGGTGGTGAACGCAATGATCGCGGCCAATGAGGAAATCTTGAACACCCTGGCGAATAGAAGCCAGATTACGATAATGATCACGCCGATCATCCATTCAAATCCGACGCTTACCGCGATGGCTGTTGCTACTCCCTTACCGCCCTTGAAGCCAAAATAAAGCGGGAAGCAATGTCCCAGGAAGGCACTGAAACCGGTTAATGCAACGACGAAACCATCATCGACCAGCCAGTGGGCGAGTAATACAGGAATCAGACCCTTCAGGCAATCACCCGCCAGCGTAATGAATGCTGCTTTTTTCCCGGCGATACGCAGTACATTGGTGGCGCCGGGATTATTTGAGCCATCGGTTCTGGGATCGGTAAAGCCCATTAGTTTGCTCAGCAGAATCGCTGAAGATAGCGAGCCAATCAGGTAGGCGAATAGCAATAAGCCGATCATAGTGATAGTTGAGTCGGTCATCGTGGTTTGCAGTTGTATTTCTTATTCTGTCACGGCACTCTATCAGATTAATTTACAGTTAGCAGCAAGCTACAATTGATCAGCAGCGCATCAGCAATGGAATTTTTCAGGTCAGGGCACCGAATTCAGGTAAAATTGATGACCGGCCTGGTGTTTGTCTTGCGTGGTGCAATTGAATTCATACATGCGGTGCTTTGTTAAGGAACCTCTGATCAATTCTTGAATGAACGCGTTGTGCCCAAAATGACCAATTTCTGCGTTGTGAAACTTAGCAATAGCCCTACTATTACGCAGCACAGGGAAGTGCCAGTGCCGCGACGACAGGATGTCGATGAGCGGCCTTGCGTTCCACGCCTTGAACTGAACGGTCCGGCGCTCCGGCATTTTGAATCACAACCCGATTCACCCAGAATTAATCAGAGATTACTTAAGTAATAATTGTGAATTTAAACCACGCTTCTTAATACTCACGGATTATCAAGGTTTCATCGTTGGATTTACTCAACCCACCTCGTCTGGACAAATTATCGATCAAAAAATCTTTTAATCGTGCATACAGAAGCTACGATCGTGCAGCGGTTTTGCAGAACGAAGTGTTATCGAGGCTTTTACAGAGGCTTGAGTATATACGCCATCGGCCCGGGGCCGTGATCGACATTGGCTGTGGAACCGGCAAAGGGATTGCGGGACTGCAGAAGAAATTCCCGCGTAGCAAAATAGTCGGGCTGGACCTGGCCTTCTCGATGCTGCAACAGAGTAAAAAGGGGTATGGTTTTCTGCGCAGGAGGCGACTGGTAGGCTCGGATATGGAAAAAATGCCATTCGCCGATGGCAGTTTTGACCTTCTGTTTTCGAACCTCGCACTGGATTGGGTAAATGATATTAGCACTACATTTAGAGAGTTTTACCGAATTGGCAGGCCTGGTAGTTTGCTCATGTTTGCAACCTTCGGGCCTGGAACACTCAATGAGCTGCGTGAAAGTTGGTCCAGAATAGACCAGCATCCGCATGTACATCAGTTTATCGATATGCATGATATCGGCGATGCGATGATGGCAAGCGGATTTCAACAGCCGGTCGTCGATGCGGAAGTCATACGACTCGAATATAAAGCATTTCGGCAGTTGTTCGATGATTTGAAAAATACCGGGGCCGTTAACGCAGAAATAGGACGTAGCCGTGGATTAACGACACCGGCAAAATTCAGGCGGCTGGAAGGCTATTACCGGCAACTAGGCTATGAACAGGGTAAATTTATTGCCAGTTATGAAGTGATCTACGGGCATGCCTGGCTACCCTGACAGGCTTTTAGCTAGCCCGGGGGCAGTACACCGTGGGGTTGTATCCAGCCCATCAAAAAAGAAATAACTATCAGCGCGAACAGCATTATCGACAATACTATTCGAATAGTCAGAAATTTTACGGTACGATTCGTTTTCCCGCGATCTTTGATCAGACTAAACATACCGGCACCCAGGCTAACGAGCACCAGTGCCAGCAGAATTAATATTATGATTTTTATGATCATTGCTTATGTGGAATAAAATGTCCGTTTTATTAAGATATCTAACAACAGTGCCGCAGCGGGCGGTCAAATTCCAGAGATTTTGAAGTTATTTTACTCGAACCAGGCAGCCGCGCGATATGATTTTTTTTAATCGGCGTTTCACGCCGTCCTGGTTGATGGCGACAATAACAGTTGGCGGGCTAATCCTGTTCATTTCGCTCGGCCTGTGGCAGCTTGATCGGGCGGCCTATAAGGATGATATAAGGCTAAGATTTGAAGCTCGGCTGAATGCCGACTATCGGCAATTTCCAGCAGGGGATTCGGCATCCGAGCCTGACTGGTCGGTGTTGGAATTTCGAAAACTAATATTACAAGGTCAGTATGATCTGAGACAGTCGATGTTGATCGACAATCGGATACATAATGGCGCGGCCGGGTATCATGTGTTGACACCGTTTAAATTAAACGGCGGTGATAATATTGTGCTGGTCAATCGCGGCTGGGTAGCCGTCGGAAATTCGCGGGAACAATTACCGCAAATAGTGGCACCGGCAGTAGACGGGTTAATTCGGGGAATTGTCAGTATTCCGCGTAGCGGTGGTTTCAGAATGGGGAAGGTCTCTCTCAGTGATGAATGGCCCCAGGTGATACCATTTGTCGATATCGATGCGATGCAGGTTCAATTTCAAAATCACCTGTTGCCGATGACATTATGGCTGGATCCAGAGCAGGCCGGGTATTACCGGCGTAACTGGAATCCGGTATGGGCAGACCCCGAGAAAAGTCGCGCCTACGCCTGGCAGTGGTTTTCATTTGCCGCCATCTCGGTTGTCTTGTTTGTCAGTTTAAATCTTCGAAGAGTGGCTAATGAGTAAAGACAGCCTGTTGTGGCACCGGCTAAAATTTATCGCCCTTGTGCTTATATTTGCTTCACCGTTTATCGCAGGCTGGATGGCCTTATATGTATTTGAGCTGAAGCCCGAGAGTATTAATTATGGCACCCTGGTACAACCCGTAAAAAAGCTGCAGTGGCCGGTGATGAAATCTGTGACCGGAGAGCGGTTCGAAAATGGATTCGGTCGAAAATGGACTTTCCTGTTGATCACGCGAGAGTCGTGCACCAAACAATGCCAGTCAAACCTGTTCTATATGCGCCAGATCAAAAAGCTACTCGGGCGCAATACGCCAAGGCTACAAAATGTACTGGTGATGACAGGCTCGCCAAATTCAGATTTGAACTCATTTCTGGTTGACTATCCAAATCTAATTATCATCGAGAATAGTAGCGACATACTTATTTCGCAATTTCAGGTAACAGGTGCTGGAATGGTTGGCTCGACTCCGCGACTCTACCTGGTAGACCCGGATAAAAATTATATGATGCACTACCCGGCACAGTTTGATCACTACCAGGTTCTCGATGATATCAAGAAGTTGATGAAGTTATCGCAAATCGGTTGAGTCTGATATTATGCCGTGGATTGATCAATTGGTGCCTACTATATCTAGAGTTTGCAGATGACCACCCTGACGCTACCTGCCTGGTCGCAGTATTACCAACTAACCAAACCAAAAGTGGTATTTCTGATCGTATTTACCGCGATGGTCGGAATGTTACTTGCGGTCGATGGAGTCGTACCGCTCGATATATTTGTGTTCGGATTGCTCGGCATTGGCCTGGCGGCTGCTTCAGGTGCCGCGATTAACCATGTTGTCGATGAGCATATCGACCGCATCATGGAAAGAACCAGAGATCGTCCATTGGCAAGTGGGGATCTGAGCCAGAAAGCCGCATTGATTTTTGCGCTATCGATTGGTTCAGCTGGAATATTGTTACTGGTACTGTTCGTAAATCTGCTCACTGCAATTCTGACCCTGTTTTCGTTGGTCGGTTATGCACTGATCTATTCGATGTATTTAAAACGTGCTACGCCACAAAATATTGTACTCGGTGGAGCGGCCGGTGCAACACCGCCTTTGCTGGGTTGGACAGCGGTTACCGGTCATGTTGAAACCGAGGCACTGTTGTTGTTTCTGATCATTTTTATCTGGACGCCGCCGCATTTCTGGGCGCTGGCAATTCGACGCAGGGAAGAGTATGCGAAAGCCGATATCCCGATGTTGCCGGTGACCCACGGTGTGGAATTCACCAAGATCCAGATATTGCTTTACACGGTTCTACTTTTTGTTGTTGCGCTGATGCCTTTTATCGTTCATATGAGTGGCCTGATCTACCTCGCAGGCGCCATATCACTCGGCGTGGGATTTTTATATTACGCCATTAAATTGTATCGGGAAAAAGAACCGAACGTGATGGCAATGAAAACATTTGGTTATTCGATATTCTATCTCAGCCTGTTGTTTGCTTTTCTGTTAGTCGATCATTACGCGAGAATTTTTATCCGGGGATATTTGCTGTAACCATCCGCTAACTGGAAAACATACCTTCACTAACTACCCGACAGGCTCATTACAATATTCACTACCGCGACGATGGTTAGAATAAATGCCAGTCCAAACAGCAGCCCGATAAATATGAAATGCGAGATTTTGCCGTGTTTGAAATCCCGTTCCCGATTTGCATTGCTCTGTACGCCGATAAATGCTGAAAGGGTACTCAGCAGTAGCTGCCCGAAACTAATCTGATAATTTTCGTCGCTGTTTTCAGCTAATTTTTTCACGCGCATTGCCCCGGTAATTTGGTATAACCTCGAATTATTTGACACCCCGTATATGCGGACTGACAGGACCACTATAAAGGGCGAATTGTAATTCATGATGGTGCAGGTCGATAAAATCATTTCCGGGACTGATTATCGGCTTATCCTGGCCCCCAATTGTTCGATTAACTGGCGACAATTAAAAAGAGCTGGATTCGGCTTCACGATGAATTGACTAGCGATTATGAACCACGCCGAAAACTGGAATTAGGATCGCATGGAAATTATGTCGAAGTGGATGATTTTCTTAATAGTTTAGAGAAGGATGCGCTAGCCTTTCAATTGAAAGGATGTATAATTTGCGCGTGATTTTCTGCGCCGTTTGGGTGGTTTCATCCACTCGGCATTTTTAAGTTTTAAGACCGGCATTCTTTATCCAGGCGCATAAAGCGTCCACCGCGGATAGGGCATGAATTAGGGGGAATAATGATTCTTAACAAGTTGACCGGGCGATTGTCCGTGGCTCTGGCAGGCGTGTTATCGATGCTGGCTGTTACGGCCGTGAATGCCGATTACGCGTTGAACATGACCGAGGGTGTCACACCAATCAGTCGCGATCTGTACAGCTTGCATATGATCGTATTCTGGATTTGTGTGGCAATCGGAGCCGTGGTGTTTTGTGCTATGGCCTGGTCGATTATTTTTCACCGTAAGTCACGTGGTGCGGTCGCCGCTAATTTTCACGAAAGCACGATGGTCGAATTAATCTGGACTATTGGCCCGCTGCTTATTCTGATCGCAATTGCTATTCCTGCAACCGGCATCCTGCTTGATCTCGAAGATGCCAAGACTAACGCTGATATCAATCTTCAGGTTACCGGCATTCAATGGAAATGGAAATACAACTACATCGATGAAGATGTTCAGGTAATCAGTTCGCTAGCACAGAACAGCCGTGACGTGATCAAGGATCCGACCGGGCACGAGAATTATCTACTCGAAGTGGATCAGTCGATCGTTTTACCGATCAACAAAAAAATACGGTTCCTGTTCCACTCTGATGACGTTATTCACTCCTGGTGGGTGCCCGAGTTCGCCGTAAAACAGGATGCCATTCCCGGTTTCATCAATGACTCGTGGGCTATTATCGAGGAGCCAGGTATCTATCGCGGCCAGTGCGCAGAATTGTGTGGCAGGGACCATGGTTTTATGCCAATTGTGGTTGAAGCGGTGACCCAGAGTGAGTATCAGCAATGGCTAAGCGACAAGAAAGCGGAAGCGGCGTCTATGGCAGCTTCAGCCGATAAAGAATGGTCGATGCAGGATTTGCTGGCCCAGGGCGAAACAGTATACAAAGTTAACTGTGCAGCCTGCCACGGTCCCACGGGCGCTGGTATTCCGGGTATTTTCCCGGCAATGACCAATAGCCCGGTAGCGACCGGGGACGCGGCCGAACATGTTAATGTGGTGATGAACGGAAAGGCTGGTACCGCAATGGCTGCCTATAAATCACAGCTCAACGATGTAGACCTGGCAGCGGTAATTACGTTTGAAAGAAACAGTTTTGGTAATAGTGTGGGTGACATGGTTCAACCATCTGTCATCAAGAATGCTAGATAAGGGGATTTAAATGACAATTACAACCACACCTGACGAACACGGTCACGATCACGGTCACGATCACGGTCACGATCACGGTCACGATCATGGTCACGATCACGATCATGGCCACGACGATCACCATGGCCCTGCCTCTGGCATAACGCGCTGGATTACGACGACCAATCATAAGGATATCGGTACATTATACCTCTGGTTGTCATTCATCATGCTGCTCGTCGGCGGTAGTATGGCGATGGTCATTCGGCTCGAATTGTTTCAACCCGGTCTGCAATTCGTGGCGCCCGAATTTTTTAACCAGATGACGACGATGCATGGTCTGATCATGGTATTTGGTGCGATCATGCCGGGCTTCGTGGGCCTTGCCAACTGGCTGGTTCCGATGATGATCGGTGCACCTGATATGGCCTTGCCTAGAATGAATAACTGGAGTTTCTGGATTCTGCCATTTGCATTCACGATGCTTGCCAGCACTTTACTGATGGAGGGTGGCGGTCCTGCATTCGGATGGACATTCTACGCGCCGCTGTCGACCACCTTTGCGCCGGACAGCACAGATTTCTTTATTTTTGCCGTCCATATGATGGGTGCTTCCTCGGTTATGGGAGCGATCAATATCATTGCGACAATTCTGAATATGCGCGCACCCGGCATGACTTTAATGAAAATGCCATTGTTCGTCTGGACCTGGTTGATAACTGCTTATCTATTAATCGCGGTTATGCCGGTGCTTGCCGGTGCGGTTACAATGATGTTGACTGATCGGCATTTCGGCACCTCGTTTTTCGATGCCGCGGGTGGTGGTGATCCGGTCATGTTCCAGCATATATTCTGGTTCTTCGGGCACCCGGAAGTTTATATTATGATCCTGCCGGCGTTTGGCGTTATTTCTGCCATTATTCCAACCTTTGCCCGTAAGAGATTATTTGGCTACAGCTCGATGGTTTATGCGACCGCCTCGATCGCAATTTTATCGTTCATGGTGTGGGCCCATCACATGTTTACCGTCGGCATGCCGGTGGCGGGTGAGTTGTACTTCATGTACGCGACAATCCTGATCTCGGTTCCGACCGGGGTGAAGGTGTTCAATTGGGTAACGACGATGTGGAAAGGTTCGTTAACCTTCGAAACACCCATGTTGTGGGCTTTGGGATTTATCATCATGTTTACCATCGGAGGATTTTCCGGACTGATGCTGGGTGTTGCGCCGGTCGACACCCAATACCACGATACCTACTTCGTGGTGGCGCATTTCCACTATGTGCTGGTAACAGGGGCGCTATACTCAATTATCGCAGCGTTTTATTACTGGGTGCCAAAATGGACAGGGCATATGTACAACGAAACCCATGGCAAGATTCACTTCTGGTGGTCCACGATCTCCGTGAACGTATTGTTCTTCCCACAACATTTTGTCGGTCTGGCGGGTATGCCGAGACGGATACCGGATTATTCATTGCAGTTCGCGGAATTTAATATGATGTCTAGCATCGGTGGTTTTGCTTTTGGACTGGCGCAGGTATTTTTTCTCTACATAGTCATAAAAACGATTAAGGGTGGCGAAAAAGCCAGCGCTAAAGTCTGGGAAGGAGCGACCGGTCTGGAGTTTGAACAACTGCCATCGCCGCCGCCTTATCATAGTTTCACGGTAGCGCCGGAAATTAGATAAACCACCAGGACTGCTTTTATCCTTCAATGAGAACCGGGGGAACCAGTCTAATGAAAAGGGGAACAGGAAGGAACAATGTCGGCGCAAGATCGTAAACGACGCCTAAAACGAATAGTAGTCGCGCATTTGGTAATTGCCGGTTCATTTTTTATAGCGGCATTTTTATGGGGTAACTTTGCGTGAAATCAACAGCACTCAAGTTAAGTCTGATACCCATAGTGATGTTCGGATTTGGCTTTGCACTGGTACCGTTGTACGATGTCTTTTGTGATATCACCGGGCTCAACGGCAAGACGGGCCGGGTCGAGGCATCGATAGTCGACGTTAGCCAGGTGGATACCTCGCGGACGATTGAAGTAAGATTTATAGCCAGTACAAACACGGGTTTACCCTGGAGTTTTGAGCCAGTGGTAAAGAAAATGGAAGTTCATCCCGGGAAGCTGTACGAAGCGATGTACCAGGTTCGAAGCACGACCGGGAAGACTACAACCGGGCAGGCAATTCCCAGTGTTTCTCCTGGATTGGCAGCAGAGTACTTTAACAAGACCGAATGCTTTTGTTTTACAGAGCAAAATCTGGCTGGGTTTGAAGAACGGGAAATGCCGTTAAGGTTTATTATTGATAACGCTATTTCCGATAATATTGAGCAGATTACCTTGTCGTATACCTTTTTTAGGGTCGATAAGGGTTGAGATGAGACCGCCGAATTTCGAGCTATAGAACACAGTGTAAAGAGAGAGACTATTCATGAGTACAGCATCCCCGAAGGATTATTATGTTCCCCATGGCACCCACTGGCCAATTATCGGGTCAATAGGCCTAACCCTGACATTTATCGGTTTTGCCCGTTTCCTGCACGGTGCCGAAATGACAACCATGTTCCTCGGAATCGCAATTGTCATTTTCATGATGTTTGGCTGGTTTGGCCAGGTCATCGATGAAAGTATTGCTGGCACCTATAACCAGCAGGTCGATATGTCGTTTCGATGGGGTATGGGCTGGTTTATATTTTCAGAAGTAATGTTCTTCGGTGCATTTTTCGGCGCACTTTTTTACGCTCGAATCTTCTCGATCCCCTGGCTGGGTGGTGCGTCCAATAATGACGCGACGGCCTGGTTATTGTGGCCAGATTTTGAAGCGGTTTGGCCATTACTCGCGGTACCACTGGCTGATAAATTTGAAGTCGCGAGAGAAGCGATGGGGGCCTGGGGATTACCGGCAATCAATACTGCAATCCTTTTAACATCAGGGCTCACCGTGACGCTGGCGCACCACGCGCTTAAACGTCGGGATCGGATCTGGCTCGTATACTGGCTGTTTGCCACGGTGGCATTGGGATTTTTCTTCGTCGGTCTGCAGGCAGTGGAATATGTGCATGCTTATGAAGAGCTGAACCTGCGTCTCGATTCCGGTATTTATGGTAGCACCTTTTTCATGCTGACCGGTTTCCACGGTTTCCACGTGACCATGGGCGCCACCATGTTGCTGGTGATTATGATTCGCGCGATGAAGGGACATTTTTCCCCCGAGAATCATTTTGCCTTTGAAGCAGTGGCCTGGTACTGGCACTTTGTAGACGTGGTCTGGTTAGGCCTTTTTATATTTGTTTACTGGATATAATCCAGATCTGATCGTCAAGATTTAATAGCGAATAAAAACACGGCTTTTTTTTGTTCTGAATATAAGTAACCGGTAGTAATCAAGGGTTAAATACCTCGCTGCATTTATAGATGTTAAAGGGTATGCAGCTGGATATCATCGAGCTTGTCGAGGATATTATCGAGAAAATCCTGCTCTTCTGCACTGAGACCTGAGAGCAGCCTGACCTCATAAGACAGGGCCAGTGGTAGTACCTTTTGGTAGACTTTACGACCCCTGTCAGAAAGGGAAAGCACTGAACGCCGTCGATCATCATTCGAAAAGTGACGTTCCAGGCGACCCGATGCCAGTAGATTCTTTACCGCCCTCGATACCGCCACCTTATCCATCGCGGTTCTATGCGAAACTTCTGCTGCGGATAAATTGGATTCTTCGCCGAGAACGGCAATCATTCTCCATTCGGGCAAGGTTAAGGAAAATTTTTCTTCGTAGTTGTCTGCTATAGCCTGGCTAATCCGATTGGAAAGGACCGACAAGCGGTAGGGTAAAAATTTTCGTAATATTAATAACTCGCCAACCATGATCATCCATCGAAGCATCTGTTACAAGGAGAAACACCGGTAACCCGGCGCATCGTCAGTATCACTGATTAAATCAGACTTGCTATTAGTTTCTATTGAAACTAATATAGTTTCAATAGAAACTAATTGTATTTTAACGCATTAATCACGCATGTTTACAGTGATTTCTGCCTTATCAGGAGATTAAATTAATGGCAGACCTGTTTGAAAACCCAATGGGTCTCGATGGTTTTGAATTTGTCGAGTTCGCCTCGCCAACACCCGGTACGCTCGAACCAGTATTCGAGATGCTGGGATTTACTGCGATTGCCAGCCATCGATCAAAGAATGTGACACTTTACCGTCAGGGAGGCATCAATTTTATTCTTAACCAGGAAGAGAACTGTTATGCGTCTTATTTTGCCGAAGAACATGGCCCCTGTGCCTGTGGCATGGCGTTCAGGGTCAAGGACAGCCATAGGGCCTTCGATCGTGCACTCGAACTGGGAGGCCAGCCAATCGAGATACCAACCGGGCCGATGGAGCTTCGCTTGCCGGCGATCAAGGGTATAGGCGGCGCGCCACTCTATTTAATAGATAGATATCAGGATGGACTCAGTATCTATGATATAGATTTCGATTTTTATGAAGATGTTAATCGCCACCCGGTTGGCTGTGGCTTTACCGAAGTGGATCATCTGACCCATAACGTCTACCGTGGGCGCATGGATTTTTGGGAGTCCTTCTATGAAAAATTATTTAATTTCAGGCAAATCAGGTTCTTTGATATCAAGGGCGAGTACACGGGACTTCACTCAAAGGCGATGACTGCCCCGGATGGAAAAATCCGCATCCCACTGAACGAAGAAGCCTCCCAAGCGGTCGGACAAATTGAAGAATTTCTGATGGCTTATAACGGTGAGGGCATACAGCATATCGCGCTCGGCTGTGACGATATTATATCTTGTTGGGACGCCCTGAAAGCCCGAGGTATCCCCTTTATGACAGCCCCTCCGGCTTCTTATTATGAAATGCTGGATGAGCGTTTACCCGGTCACAACGAACCGGTTGACGAACTCCAGGCAAGGGGTATCCTGCTCGACGGCTCAACCGACGATGGCGATAACCGGTTGCTGTTGCAGATATTTTCGGAGTCACTGGTGGGGCCGGTATTCTTTGAATTCATCCAGCGCAAGCGAGACGAAGGCTTTGGTGAAGGAAATTTCAAGGCCCTGTTTGAATCAATCGAACGTGATCAACTGAAGCGTGGTGTACTGAAACCCGATGAAACCGGGCCACAGGCCGGGAGGATAGATTATGAAAGTTGAAAAAATTCATCATGTTGCCTATCGTTGTAATAATGCCAGGGAAACGGTCGAGTTTTACCGTGATGTAATGAATATGGATCTTGTACTCGCGATTGCCGAAGACCAGGTACCCAGCACCAAAGAGCCAGATCCATATATGCATATTTTCCTGGACGCCGGAATGGGCAATATCCTGGCTTTTTTTGAGACACCAAATTCCCCGCCGATGGGGCGCGACACCAATACGCCGGAGTGGGTACAACATATCGCTTTTCAGGTTAAGGATATGGATGCCTTACTAGCAGCCAAGGATCAGGTCGAGTCAGCGGGTCTCGATACTATTGGCCCAGTTAACCACGGTATTTTCAAGTCTATTTATTTTCACGATCCTAACGGCCACAGACTCGAACTCGCTGCTAATGTGGGTACCGATGAAATGATGCAAAAGCTTCACGAGGTTGCGCCGTTGATGGTAGAGGAATGGGATATCAGTAAAAAGGCGCCCCGGCATGCCGCCTGGTTGCATGAGGGTGAGCTCGGAGGAAACCAGTGAAGCTGGCATCGCTGAAAAAAGGCAGGGATGGTGCACTGGTAGTGGTATCAAACGACCTGACAAGGATGATATCCGCTGACCCTATTGCCGGGACCTTACAGGACGCGCTGGACAACTGGGAACATCTCGCCCCGCAATTAAGAGAACTCGCGGCTTCACTCGAGTTAAGCCCGGACAACTGTGAAACATTCGATCAATCACGGTGCTGTTCGCCCTTGCCGCGTGCTTATCAGTGGGCTGACGGTTCTGCCTATGTCAATCATGTAGAGCTATTGCGCAAGGCGCGCGGTGCCGAAATACCAGAGAGTTTCTGGACCGAACCGCTGATGTATCAGGGTGGCTCAGACAGTTTTCTCGATCCCCATGCGGCGATTGTTATGCCAACGGATCTGGGACTGGGTATCGATTTTGAAGCCGAGGTTGCTGTCATTACCGATGATGTACCGATGGGTGTGAGCGCCAGGGCGGCACTGCAACACGTCAAGCTGGTAATGCTGGTGAACGATGTCTCGCTGCGAAAGCTTATACCGGACGAACTTGCCAAGGGTTTCGGATTTTTTCAGTCAAAACCCTCGAGCGCCTTTAGCCCGGTCTGCGTAACGCCGGATGGCCTGGGCGATGCCTGGCATGAGGGCAAATTACATCTGCCGTTGAGATCATTTTATAACGGGAAAGTTTTTGGCAGACCCGATGCCGGGGTGGATATGACCTTTAACTTTTGTCAGCTGATTGCTCATGCTGCAAAAACGAGACCGCTCGCAGCGGGATGCATTATCGGTTCAGGTACCGTATCAAATAAAAGCGGCGATGGTTTTGGGAAGCCTGTAGCGCAAGGCGGTGTAGGGTATAGCTGTATTGCAGAAAAGCGCACGGTTGAAACTATCGAGCACGGCGCTGCAAAAACAGGCTTCATGAAATCGGGTAATACGATTAGGATAGAAATGTACGACAAGGATGATCTGTCAATCTTTGGCGCGATCGACCAGCGTGTCGAAACAGTGGCCTGAAAATCCCCCGGTTACCACTACAGATTGTCGGCAGTCCGTCAGGATCGCATTGGCTTTATCTAATAGTGACTGCAAGCGGCTTACATCACTAACCATCATGCAAAAAAAACACGACCAGCTGGTCGTGTTTTTTAAATCAGTCAAATACAAATTCTAGGCGACGAAAGTCGCCTTTATCGTTTTAAAGGCATTTTTTTCTATCTGCCTGATGCGCTCGGCCGAAACACCATATTCGCGGGCTAACTCGTGCAAGGTTGCCTTCGAATCATCATTCAACCAGCGTCGCGTAACAATGGTTCTACTGCGATCGTCAAGTGATTCCAGTGCATCACTCAACTGATCATGGTTTTGTTGTTCGAAATCATTCGCCTCGAGCAATAATTCCGGTGACGGTGTACTCGATACCAGCGTGTTTTCAGGTGCCAGGTAGGCAGAGTCGTCATCGTCATCGCTATTCATACTGAATCCGACATCCTGGTTGTTGAGCCGATTTTCCATCTCAACCACATTTTCCGGGGTGACGCCCAGAGTCTCGGCGACATGCTCGATTTCCTCTGCTTTAAACCATCCAAGGCGTTTCTTTTGGCTACGTAGTTTGAAAAACAGCTTGCGCTGCGCTTTGGTGGTGGCAATTTTGACTATGCGCCAGTTTTTCAAAATGAATTCATGAATTTCGGCTTTAATCCAGTGTACCGCGAATGAAACCAGGCGTACGCCGACCTCGGGTCGAAATCGCTTCACTGCCTTCATCAGGCCTATATTTCCTTCCTGGATTAAATCGGCGATAGCGAGTCCGTACCCCGCATAGTTGTTAGCAACTTTGATGACAAATCGCAGATGCGGCAGGATCAACTTTTGAGCTGATGCGATGTTGCCGGTTTCCTGTAAATCGGTTGCATATCTCTGTTCCTCTTCGAGGGTCAGAATAGGTATGCTCCTGGCAGCCCGCATGTACGACTCCAGGTTTGATGTGCCTAGTAGTATTGGTAATGTATTACCGGTATTGACTAGTTCGGTGCTCATAAATGACCTCAGTTATATTTTAGCACTCTTTCTATATGAGTGCTAAATATTAGAGCATATAATAGTGAAACAGTTCAAGCCTTAAAACAGTTTATTAACAAATATTAATATAGGTCCGAACCGGTAAAAATCAAGCCCTGTGGCAGCTGGTTTAATGATTCAGGGCTTCATTTTGGCGTTTGATGTTGACGAGTGTCCTGATACGGTTGAGGAGATCTGTAGGGTTGATCGGTTTGGTCATAAAATCATTCGTGCCGGAACCAAAAATACCGGTGAAATCGGTCCTTTCATCTTCACCCGGTTCTATCGTCAAAAGCAGCGCGGGCAGTGTCAAATAGTCGAATTCGAGTTCTTTGCGTATATTTTGAATCAGATCGATTCCGTTCATCTGACTCGACAGCATCAAATCAGCAATCAACATATCGACCGTACATCTGTGGTTTTCAGCGAAGTCCTGCCTGAGGAAGTCCAGTGCGTCTTCAGCCTCTTTAAAATGGGTGTAGGTAACGTCATTCTTTTCCATTATCGAAGTCGTAATCGCGGTAGAAGTAGCACTCTTGTCAACATATAAGACCTTGATCGGAACGACCGTATCCTCGCCGAGGAAATTGAGAATGAAGTTGACCAGTGCCTCATGGCCTTCAGCCTTGTCAATATAGGCCGTCACCGCGTTGGTATCATCCATATCCTCGCCGACGATGCGAGTATCGGTGTCGCCGGAGACGACAAAGATGGCAGTATCCTTATTTTTGACGGATTTTCGAACCTGTTCGATGAGTTTA